>ENA-OQDE01000333-OQDE01000333.1-human-gut-metagenome-genome-assembly--contig:-NODE-333-length-29220-cov-4.418554_pt1 | contig 29220 bp, 34 predicted proteins | sample MGYA00242768_ERZ504595 | MGnify/ENA primary metagenome ERZ504595 (study PRJEB26092, sample SAMD00036307) | human gut metagenome | host: Homo sapiens | study: EMG produced TPA metagenomics assembly of... | reverse complement strand
CCAGACAGGAAAACGATATAATTGTGACCTGTCAGCATCCTATAATATAGGAGCCAGATATTTTATAAGAGAACTTTTAAAACCCCTTCCGGCAACGGAAAGGTCTTTGCTGGAGGCAAAAGTCCCTCCTGTAAAGCGTAGAACCTCATGCGTCTATGCAGATCTGAGAAAACTCCATTCAGAAATGGAACTCTTAAAAGCAGCATAGATACAGGCAGATATACAGCGGACTACCTGTAATGTGGGAACTAGCCATATCTGGCATGGGAAATGCGCATAACTGCGCACCTAAGTTACAGGCGTATCCGCCGATATTCAGTCTGACGCCTAAAGCGTCTGGAAGCACGTGACTTCAGTCATGTGAGGTTCACACAGATAACATCCTTTGTGCAAAAAAACTATCACAGCCAGTTTCCAGCGCAACGCAGCCTCTCTCTACGGGTGAATTTGGAGAGGAATTAGTAACTCTTAGGTATAGGAAATTCGCGTTATGAAGAAAAATAGCAACGTGTCTGAGCGAAGTTTGCAACGAAGCGAGTTTTGCATTTTTCTTCATGCCTTTAGCGAATTCACTATGCCTTAGAGTTACTTATTCCTCGGAACTGAACCCGTAGAGAGATGCTGCGTTGCGCGTCCCTCCCACTAAGTTTTTATTCTTTATGCACCTTAGGAAACTTCATACAAATTTCCGTTCCATTTCCTTCTTCACTTCTCAGTATAACACTTCCCTTCAGAGCCCCAACTGCATGTTTCACAATCGAAAGCCCAAGTCCTGTACCCCCAATTTCCTTAGAGTGACTCTTATCCACCCTGTAAAACCTCTCAAACACTCTGTCCTGGTCTTCCTTTGGAATACCCACACCTGTATCTTTTACCACAATCTGAATCTCCTGCGCAGTCTGCGTCAGAAAAACACTCACGCTTCCGTCATTCCGGTTATACTTAATCGCATTATCGCAGACATTATAAATTGCCTCTTCCAGAAGTGTACGAACTGCCTCCATCTTCATACGTTCCCCACAGATATAAAGATGCACATTCAGCCTCTTCGCCTTCTCCTTCAGACTCTCAAATGCATTTTTACAAACCTGATAAACATCCACAGGCTCCCATACATAAGAAGTCTTCTCCTCATCAAGCTGAGAAATCTGGATTACATCCTCAACCAACTGAAGCAGTCTCTGAGATTCTTTATAGATACGCCCCGCAAACTTTGGAATATCCTCATTCTTCACCAGACCACCCTGCATAATCTCCGCAAATCCTGAAATAGAAGTCAGCGGTGTCTTCAGTTCATGAGAGACATTTGCGGAAAATTCTCTCCTCAGACTCTCTCTCTCAAGCTTCTCCGTCACATTGACAAGCAGCACTACCGCACCTTCGGTTTTCTTATCCCGTATAACAGGATTGGCGATCAGCTGAATATCACTTCCATTTAATTTCAGTACCAGTTCCGTATGTTCTCCACTAAGCACCTGCTCAATGGCATGTCTGAATTCTTCCTCACGATCCAGACAATAAACACTTTCTCCCTGACACACCCTGTCCATATGAAACAGATTCCATGCACTGGAATTTGCAGAAAGGATCATAGTATATTTATCAATCACGATCAACCCCTCCTGCATATTCTCTGTGATAAGAGAGAACTCTTCCTGCTGCTGTTTCGCCAGTTCCAGTTGATTCTGAATTTCCCGGTTCTGCCTGTGTATCTTACTTAAAAGAGGAGAAAGTTCTTCATAAATCTGATTTTCTTCCGGACTTTCAAGATCCAGCTCATTGATTGGTTTCACAATTCGTTTCGATATCGCAGATGCCATAATTCCTGATAAGATCAGCATCAGACATAAAAGCCCGCATAAAGGAAATATGAGATTTTCAACCAGTGCCAGTACCGAATCCTGCGTACCGGAAACTCTCAGTACCGTACCATCTTTCAGACGCAGTGCATAATAAATGGTTTTCTCAGAAAGTGTATCCGAATATCTCGAAGATTCTCCTGCACCATATTTCTCTGCCTTCTGAAACTCAGTTCTGTCACTGTGATTCTTCATCTCAGAAACATCTGCTTCATTATCAAACAGTACTGTTCCATCCTGATCAATATAAGTAATTCTTGCACTTTTATCCTTAATATTTTTAAGATAATCCAAGCCCTGCTGCTCCACACCATATGCCAGATAAGTGGCTTCCTTAGACAGCTCTTTCCGCATCTGTCCGTCAAAATTGCTGTAAAGGATTCCCATTACAGCAGCCAGTCCCACTGCCAGAACCAATGCACATACAAACATTATAGATTTAAAGATTTTTTTTGTCACTTCTCTTCACTTCCCCTTTTATTTTTTTATATTTCAGGCAAATATCCACAATCTGCATTCGGTCAGATCGCTACTCTCAATAAAACATATTCCAAAACGCAAAATAAATAATAACTCAAATATCCGCAAACGGTTCCCGCCTGCGGATATAAAAAGCCCTGCTCCCAAATAATTATATTCAAAATCAGAAACTTTCCCTATTCAATTAATTATTCAGATAATCCTGATGCTCATTATTTCTGTGCTGTCCGGTAATAGAATATTCCACCCATTCTGCAATATTCACTGCATGATCTCCGATACGTTCAAAATACTTGGCAGTCATAAGAAGATCCAGCCCTGTCTTGGCATCCAGATTTCCTCCGTAAATCATATCTGCAAGCTTCTCTTTGATCTCATTAAATGCATCATCCACCACATCATCCCGGTCAATGACATTTCTGCACAGTTCCAGATCACTCTTTACAAAAGCATCCACACTCTCAGTTACCATACGCACAGTGTCCTCCGCCATCTGTGTGATAGTCTCAGGAATCACAGTGGTATTCTTTGCAACATACAGGGACAGATCTGCAATATCTGCTGCCTGATCACCGATACGTTCCATATCAGAAACCATCTTCAATGCTGCAGATATCTCTCTTAAATCTCTTGCAACCGGATGCTGATGAAGCAGAAGACTCAGGCACAGATTCTCAATCTCTCTTTCCTTTGCATCAATATCTCTGTCCGTTTCAAAAACCTGACGGGCAATCTCTTCATTCTGCACCTTCTGGATTGCCTTTGCAGAGAATGAAATTGCCTTCTCGCAATAGCTTCCCAGTGTGATAAGCTGAACGTGCAGTTCCTCCAGCTGTCTTTCGAAATACTTTGACATAATCAACCAAACCTTCCTGTAATGTAATCCTCTGTACGCTTATCAGAAGGCATAGAGAACAGTTTATCAGTATCATCAAATTCAACTACTTCTCCCAGAAGGAAGAAAGCTGTTTTATCAGAAATACGTGTAGCCTGCTGCATATTATGAGTTACCATAACAATGGTATAATCCTTCTTTAACTCCATCGCCAGCTCCTCGATCTTGGAAGTTGAGATAGGGTCAAGTGCGGATGTAGGCTCATCCATCAGAAGTACCTCCGGCTGAACTGCCAGTGCTCTGGCAATGCAAAGTCTCTGTTGCTGACCACCGGACATACCCAGTGCGCTTTTCTTTAATCTGTCTTTTACTTCATCCCAGATTGCCGCATCGCGGAGAGATTTTTCTACAATATCGTCCAGCTTAGACTTGGAACAGATCCATGTGTTCTTGGTCCATATGCAATGTTATCATAAATGCTCATAGGAAAAGGATTAGGCTTCTGGAATACCATTCCCACTCTTTTTCTCAGGAGATTCACATCCATATCTCCGTAAATATCTTCACCGTCAAGCTGTACCTTACCGGTGATCACACATCCCTCAACCAGATCATTCATACGGTTTAAAGATTTCAGAAGTGTAGATTTACCGCAGCCACTCGGTCCGATAAAAGCTGTGATTTCTTTCTCCGGAATTGCCATGTTTATATTCTTTAGCGCATGGAATTTTCCGTAATGCAAGTTCATATTTTCAACTGTTATTTTTTCATTCCCACTCATTTTTCTTATCCTTTCGCAATTCGTTTGGCAACTGCTCCGGACAGGAAATTAATTACAAGAACAAATGCCAGAATAACAACTGCTGTCGCAGATGCCTGATTCATATGAAGGCCCTCACCTGACAGCACATACATATGAAGTGCCAGAGTACGTCCGGAACCCATCAGGTTCTTCGGTACCTCTGCAACTGTACCTGCTGTATAAATCAGGCTGCTGTTTCGCCGATCACACGTCCGATGGCCAGGATCACACCTGCCAGAATACCAGGTACTGCTGATGGCAGAACAATGGTGAAGATGGTACGAAGTTTACCTGCTCCAAGTCCAAAGCTGGCTTCACGATAAGAATCAGGAACAGATTTCAGGGCTTCTTCCGCAGTACGCATGATCAGAGGAAGAATCATGATTACCAGTGTGAAAGCACCGGACAGAAGAGAAAGTCCCCAATGCAGTGCTGTTACGAAAAACAGCATACCGAAAAGACCATATACAATAGAAGGAATTCCTGAAAGTGTTTCTGCTGTAATACGGATCACATTTACAAGCTTACTTCCTTTTTTCGCATATTCTACCAGATAGATGGCTGCAAAGATTCCCAGCGGTGCTGCGATTACAAGTGAAACAACCGTCAGGATGAATGTGTTGATCAGAGAAGGAAGTAAGGAAAGATTCTCTGAATTATAAGTTAAACTGAACAAGTCTGTTGACAGATACGGTACGCCCTTGACCAGAATATATCCGATCAGGAAGAACAGTAATGCAAATGTCAGGACTGCACCTAAAAGGGTAAGCAATGCAAGAACACCTGATCCCGGATGCTTAATATATGCCTTCATCTGATCTGAGAAAGAAGACTCATTCTGCTTTTTTTCTTTGGACAAATCAATTGCCGCTGCTGTATCAATTTGCATGTTCTGCCCTCCTGTTCAGTAAAGAAAGACTCAGGTTAATGATAAGGATAAAGATAAATAACACAACTGCTGTTGCGATCAGAGCTTCTCTGTGAAGACCTGTTGCATAACCCATCTCAGTGACGATATTTGCAGTCATTGTACGGACACCTTTCAGGATTCCCTGTGGCATTCTCGGCTGGTTACCTGCAACCATTACAACAGCCATTGTCTCACCGATCGCACGACCGATTCCAAGCACTACAGCTGCCAGAATACCTGACTTTGCTGCCGGAAGCATCACACAGAAAATACTTCTCTCCTTGGTTGCTCCCAGTGCCAGTGAACCTTCGTAATAGCTCTCAGGTACACTGCGAATCGCAGATTCCGTAACTCCGATGATCGTCGGAAGGATCATCATCCAAGCAGAACACAGGCTGCCAGCATACTGGTTCCTGTTCCGCCGAAAATCTGTCTGATCAGAGGAACAATGAGAATCAGTCCAAAGAAACCATACACAATAGAAGGTACACCTGCCATCAGTTCAATTCCTGATTTCAATGGTCTGTAGATTTTTTTCGGACAATAACGTGCCATAAAAACAGAAGTAAAAAGTGCAATCGGCACACCAAGAAGAATGGCACCTGCAGTTACATAGATACTTGCTACGATCATTGGAAGGATTCCAAAAATATCATTTGACGGCTTCCACTTTGTTCCCAGCAGGAACTTCAGCGGACCGATTTTCCCGATAGCCGGGACACCATTTGCAAACAGAAATGCACAAATCAGAAATACTGCCAGCACTGAAGTACAGGCTGCGATCAGAAATACACATTTCATTGCTTTTTCTTTAAAGTGGTTCATTCATTACACCTTTCTTTCCCTGTATCAAAAATCATAATCTGTCACTTTTACAGTAATTCTCAGAATATGATTTTCAACATGCAAACAGCCCGCCTGCTGTATTATTTCATCCACAAGCGAACTGCTCTGAAACTAAATTGCTACTTTCTCATGTTTAGCGGGTCTCAAGTTCAAACGCCTTATCGTGCAAGCACGAACGGCTTTTTGACCTTTGTACCCTGATATTAATCATATTATTTAGCAAGGTCTTCCCATGTAGTAGTCTCGCCTGTGTATACAGCTTTTACCTGATCGCTTGTAAGTTCATCAATGTCATTGTCTTTGTTTACGATAACTGCGATACCATCTCTTGCAATAACTGTAGCTGTAAGACCAAGATCTTTCTCTTCATCCTTCAGGTCACGGGATGCCATACCGATATCTGCTGTTCCTTCTGCTGCCATGTTTACGCCTGTTGTGGAATCACTCTGCTGAACTTCTACAGTTACGTCTTTGTTTACTGCTTCATAGCCTTCTGCAAGTTTCTCCATAACCGGTGTTACTGAAGAAGAACCTGCAACTACTACTTTACCGGAAACTCCGTCTGCTGCTTCATAAGCCTTAGCATCTGCTGCTTCTTTGATATATCCGTTGTCCTCTACGATTTTCTGTCCGTCAGAGCTCATAATGTAGTTTACGAAATCCTTTGCTGCATCGCTTTCTTTATCAGATGTAAGGATGTTGAATGGACGTGCGATCTTGTAAGAATCATTGGAAACATTATCTACAGTAGCTTCTACGCCATCAATCTTAACTGCCTTGACTGTATCATCCAGAGAACCAAGTGAGATATAACCGATTGCATTTTCATCACCTGCAACAGTTGTCATCATAACAGATGTGCTGTTTGTTACACTTGCTTCATCTGTAGTCATATCTACTTTCTCACCGTCTTTTTCTTCTTCAATTCCAAACAGTTCTACGAATGCTCCACGTGTACCGGAACCATCCTCACGGGATACAACTGTGATATCTCCGCTTGCTGCACTTACGATTGTTGTGAAAGCTGTTGCTCCGATAACTGCTGCTGTAAGGATTGTTGCGATTTTTTTCTTCATGATAATTTTCTCCTCTTCCCATGAGCCATGTTTTTAATATAAAGTGAAAGGCTCATTTCCTTTTTAATATTTTTATGTTTTATAACTTGTTACCTCATTTACAAGTGCTATTATAGAAATCCAAAGTTAAATGTAAAATCTCGCTAAAGTAAAATCTTTGTAAATTGAAAATTTTTGCGAAGGTTGTAAAAACAGGCTCCAGATGCTATCATAATTATGTCTTCAGCCAGGCAGGCTGATAAAATCATCCGCTTCTGTATGCGGCTCTACACTGAATAACTGCTCTGCGGTTTCAGTTAAACAATAAAAATATTATATAAAGGAGACTTATATGGAAAACTCAAGATGTGAAAAAGCAGTAGAAAAAAAACATAACGGATACAACTGCGCACAGGCTGTAGCCTGTTCTTTCTGTAAAGAGGCAGCTATGGATGAGGATACACTCAAAAGGATCACACAGGGATTCGGTGCAGGCCTTGGTACCATGGCCGGTACATGCGGAGCAATCTCCGGTGCTGCAGTTGTAGCAGGACTTATTAACCAGGACAAAGCCGGAACCTCTCAGACTGTCCGCTCTGTCATGAATCAGTTTAAACAGCAGAATGGAACTGTAATATGTAAAGACTTAAAGGGAGTGGAGACCGGAAAGGTAATCCGCTCCTGCGATGACTGTGTAAGAGATGCAGTGAAGTTTCTGGAAGATGCATTAAAATCAGAAAATTGATTTAAAATTCCTGTTGTCCAATACATAAATCATAAACACTAAAAAAGGCAGCTGCATCCGTTTATCGTGCAACTGCCTTTTCGGGCAAATAATTATTCTTATAATCAAATCATGTTCACAGGTCAGGCGGATAAAATCATCCGCTTCGCTACTTACTCATAAACAATGACCTTACCTGTCTCAGTTAAAATCTCTATTCTGTCACAAGCTCAACAGCTTCTTTTGTCATTTCTCTGATCCTGTCAAATTCTCCTGCATTGATCAGAGCATCCTTTACCATCCAGGTTCCGCCACATGCGAGAACTTTATCGAAGGAAAGGTAGTCTTTTACATTCTGAGGATTTACACCGCCAGTCGGCATAAACTGCATCATATGATACGGTGCAGAGAGTGCTTTGATTGCAGGGAGTCCTCCGTTTACTTCTGCAGGGAAGAATTTCACTACATCAAGTCCCAGCTCTAATGCCTGCTCAATTTCACTTGCAGTTGCCACTCCGGGAAGAATCGGAATGTTTTTTTCCTGGCAATATTTTACTGTTTTGGGATTCAGTCCAGGGCTTACAATAAATTTTGCTCCAGCTTCAACGGCTGCGTCAACTTGTGCAGTTGTAAGTACTGTTCCGGCACCTACCAACATATCCGGATATGCTTCCAGCATTTTTCTGATGGATTCTGCTGCTGCATCTGTACGGAAAGTAACTTCTGCGCATGGGATTCCCCCTTCTACCAGAGCTTTTGCAAGCGGTGCTGCGTCTTTTGCATCATTGAGTTTTACTACAGGTACAATTTTCATTGCATGGATTTTTTCTTTCATTTCTTCCATTAATTTGCTGGCCAATTCTTATTCCTTCTTTCTTCTTAAAGCAGTAAATATACCTTTTACCAGTGTGCTTTTGTGGCTGTTTCGTTTGCTGTATGGTCTCTTCTGCTGAGAAGCAGGCAGAGCGCATCCAGAGTAATATGAAGACTCTGGTCAAAAAGGGAACTTAAGAGCTGGATAGAACCTCTTGCTTCCCCTGTATCTCCTTTTACAGTTCCAGGGATCACAAGTACTGTTTTTGCAGCTTCCGCAAGCGGGGATTCCGGTTTGCTTGTCACTGCGATCACAGTAAGTCCTGCGTCTTTTGCTTTCTTTGCATCATTTACCACGCTGGCACTCTTTCCGGAACCGGATACTCCTATAAATACATCTCCGGACTGCATCGCCGGTGTGATAGTTTCTCCAACAAAATATACTGTATATCCGATATGCATCAGACGCATGGCAAATCCTCTTGCAGAAAAACCGGAACGGCCCTCTCCTGCAACAAATACTCTCCTGCTCTTGTCAAGTTCTGCCATAACCGCCTGTAACTCTTCGTCTTTTACTTTATCAATGACATCTTCGATTTCCTGCATAATGTCCTGTAATACTTCTACCATTATTTCTGCCTCCTGATTTCCTGTGCAAATGCCTCTGCTGCTTCTCTGATATCTGCTGCTTTGCTGATTGCACCGCCGACGATCACTGTATCGATTCCATAACGTTTCATCAGGTCAATATTCTCCAGTTTCACGCCACCTGCTACTGCAATCTTTTCTACACCTGTCAGTTTCATACACATATGTTTTACAAGTTCTTCAAGTCCAACACCCTGATCATCAGAGGGCAGATGTACACAGAAGATTGCCTCCGGAAATTCTTTCTTCAGAATTTCAAGCTTGTCATCAGATACTTCCAGCAGATCGATCATGTACTCTTTCTGGAATTCTTCCGCTACTTTCTGGCATGCTTTTAATGTGGAAACGGAAGAGAATCCCATGATCGTAGGGATATCTCCACCTGCTTCATAAGTTTTTCTGAATTCATATTCACCCTCGTCGCAGGTCTTAATGTCTGCCAGAATACACTGCTCCGGATATTTCTCTTTCAGAACTTTTACACTGCCTGCAAGTCCGTAATCCTTGATCAGGGATGTGCCAACCTCAATGATATCCGCACATCCATGAGTCTGATCTATAATCTCTGCCGCACGATCTACTGTCACACGGTCTATCGCTGCCTGCAGTCTCATTTTATTTTGCCCCTTTCATATAAGCATCCAGTTCTTCTTTTGTCGGAAGTCCCTCATTATCACTTGCAACAGATACCTGGATAGACCCTATAGCATTTCCTCTGTCTACCATTCCGGCATCTGCAGACCTTCAAGCCATGCGCTCAGGATTCCAACTGCAAATCCGTCACCTGCTCCCACTGTATCTACAACTTCTTTTACTTTATATCCAGGATAAAAAGCTTTCCATCTTCCCAGTCTGCATAAGCACCAGCACCGCCGGCTTTAATGATTACGGCTTTTGCTCCGTTCTTACGGTAGAATTCTGCGATTTCCTCCGGTTTATCACTTCCCATAAGAATTTTTCCCTCGCCAGTTCCCGGAAGTACGATGTCTGCTTTGGATGCGATATCATTGATCGTCTGAATCATCACTTCCTGACTCTCCCAGAGAGTTGGCCTGAGGTTTGGATCAAACTGACCAGCATGTTTTTTTCTCTCGCACGTTCGATCAGACGGTAAGTTGCTTTACGGCAGCTCTTGGAAAGTGCCGGTGGGATTCCTGTAATGTGCAGTACTCTTGCTCCTTCCAGATCCACCTTCTCAATATCTTCTACAGAAAGGCATGATGCTGCGCTGTTTCTTCTATAATAGAATACTTCAGGATCCCCCTCCATTACTTTGCCTTTCAGCTGATAACCTGTGAATGATCTTCGTCCTTTGAAATCTGAACATCAAGACCTTCTGATTTCAGTTTATTCTCAATATAAGTTCCAAACGGATCTGTTCCAAGCTTGGTTACATATGCAACAGAATGTCCCAGGCGTTTCAGTCCGATTGCTACATTTACCTCTGCACCGGCAAGCATTCTTGTAAATTCTTCTACTTCATATAATGGTCCGCAGGTCTTGGCTACGAACATTGCCATTGGCTCTCCAAATAATATAACTTCTGACATAATTTCCTTTCCGGCTGGATTATGTCGTTTCCCTCACTACCAGTTCCGGAAGAACGATCAAAGAAGCAAGTTCTTTCTTTTTCTCCAGAACATCCAGAAGCATTCTTACTGTCAGCTCACTGAGCACTTCACCTTTATTGTTTACTGTAGTAAGTGCAGGGCTGCATACATAGGAATATTCAGAATTATTGCATCCGATCAGGGAAATCTCTTCCGGGATTTTCACTCCGTTTTTTTTCCACTGATTCAGAGCTCCAACTGCTGTCAGATCTTCTCCGAATACAACTCCGTCATATCCTTTCTCACGTAAAACTTCTGCAATCTGTGCTCCGCCCTCCAGTCCATAGGAAGTGTGGTAAACATCTTTTTCAGGATCCTCATATCCAAGCCTTTTCATTTCTCTGAGAAAGCCTTTCCGCTTTCTGTCAGCGGCATTAGTATCCTTATCGATCACATAAGCAAGTTTTCTGCGTCCTCTTTCATATAAATGTTCGGTGGCAAGTTCCATTCCGTATGCTTCATCAACCAGAACTGCATGGATATTGTCTCTGTCAATCTTTCCGTTTGCCATAACGATTGGAATGTCACTTAAAAGATTCAGTGTCTCTTCATCACAAAGTCTGTTGAAAATTGATCCTACCAGAATGATTCCATCTACATGGCGTTTTGCCAGCATACATAAATATCTTCTGCAATCCTCTTCTTCCTCACCGGTATTACATACCAGAACCATGTATCCTTCTTCGGATAAACGCTGTTCCATAATATAAGAAGTCAGCGCATAATGAGGTACACGAACATCCACAACTACAATTGCAACTGTTTTCATAGATCCTGAAACCAGACCTCTTGCAATGGCGCTCGGACGATACTCATTCTTATCTAGTACATCCTGAATCTTTTTTCTTGTTTTCTCACTAACGTATCCCTTTTTATTTATTACACGGGATACTGTTGTTATGGAAACTCCCGCCTCTCTGGCAATGTCATATATATTCATATTTTTTCCCTTGTCTTTGTCTCCTAATCGTTTCTGATGTTATTGTTTCCTTTATATCCAATAACTTTCTCTCATCTAACTCTATAGATATTATACACGATGCGGCACTTTTTTCAAGATTTCAGGGAATCCGGACGTTTCTTTACCTGCTTTTTAAACGATTTAGTCTACTTTTACCTTTACTACGATTTTCTTTACTTTACACGGTTCTTTTCCTATACATCTCGGCTGATGACCGTCATCCGGAGATACTACTGCAAAATCGCCTTTTTTCAGGTGGATTCTTCCGTTTACTTCCGGAAACTGGTAAAATTCCAGATCTCTGGTTTCATCATATCCTGTATCTTTTTCAGTTCTTCGAGAGGAATAAATCCGAAGTATTCTTCGCCCTCTGCCATGTACTGAATATCAAAATATTTCTTATGAGATTCAAATCTGCATTCGTTTTCCGGTTTTGTTACATATTCCTGAACTTCTGCAAAAATGTTCTCTCCATCTATCTCAACTTTTCCCTCTGAAAGAACGGAGAAATCAGTATCTCTCAGAAATGCGAATGCTTTCCTAAAACGTTCTCCAAGGTAATTGTATTTCTCTGCATGATCAATTGTTGTTGTTAACATTCTTCTTCCCTTTCTCTGATTCCTGCTGCTTCAAGTATTTCCTCATATAATGCAATGGCTGCTTCTTTGTTGTAGCAATACATAAGAAGCACATCCAGCACATATGGGGAGCAGCTGATTCCTGTCATACGCTTTGCAAACGCCATTGCTGCCATCTCACTTAAACATAAGATTTTTGATTTATTGGAAAACGGACGTCTCCACAATTCAATCTTCTCTGTCTGGGTAAAAATCTTCTTCCTTTTTCTGTATTCAATTCCATGAAAAAGTTCATGTGCCATTAATACATCTTTCAGGTCTGCTGCCGGAAAGAAACTCTGAAGCTTTTCTTTATTTATCAGTTTTTCTGCTTTTTCAATACAGTCCATAAAAACTGTGATCTCTTTTGGCTCCACATACTGCGCAAAGAGTACATGTCCGCCACCTGTAGGAGTATCCGGAGTTTTTACGGTAAATCCCAGATTCCTGGCGATTTCCTCGATACTCTTTTCCGGATATTCTGACAGCAGGCTCTCTGCTTCCTCTTCACCGCATTTGTTTGCAAGACGGGTATAATTCTCCTTCTGCTCCGGAGTAAATTTTCGCTCCAGAGTTCATGATAGAAAGCATATCCACCCCACTGAAGGTCTGTCAGTCCTGTCAGCTCTTTCATCATTTCTCTGATCGTATACTTCATTGTTTCCTCCTTTCCGGCTGCTTTTATTCTTCTTTATACCTGGCTTTTTGCGCCTACGATCACTACTTCTGTATTTGGATCCAGGCTCTGCATTTCTACATCCATCAGCATAAGTACCTGTTCCAGTTCACCGGAACCATTGAAGTCCATTACTCGTGCACCGGCACAGATATAATAGTCTGGTCTAAGGATCGCATCTGCTTTGTAAACTGCCAGTTCTTCCCATAACTTTGTTACAGCACTTCTATAAGAAGCAACTTTTGCAGTAACTGCAATTCCGTCTGTTCTCTGTACTTTGATAAATCCTTTCTTATCAAGGATACGGATTGGTTTTCTGTCTTTCTCTGTCGTCTGATATACATAGAAGTTTGGAATCTGACAAACCAGCTCAATCTCGTTCTCTTTCTTGCGCATATCTGTCGCAGCAAGAGATCTGGCTTCTGCTTCTGTACACTCGTTCATCAGATCTGCTGTCTTAACTTCTGTGGATCCAAGTGCAATTGCTGTCAGCTTGGATGTCTGAGCATCAATCTCGATATGTACTTCTACAGTATCCGGTGATGCACCGCTCTCTACTGCTTTATCAATTGCTTCTGCCTTGATGCTGCGGATGTCCTCAGCTGTCGGATTCGGAACAACTCGCTCCACAACATCTCGAACCATCGCAAGAGCAACACCGATAGAGGAAATAACTTCTGCATTTTCAGGAACGCTGTAATTGATGTTCATCTTCTGCGCACAGAAACCGATCAGGGAGGTAGCACCTCCACCTACACCTACCAGAGAAATCTGGTCATGTTCCAGTTTATATTTATCTGCCAGCTCCAGGATAACCGGCTGATTTTTTCATATGCTCTTGTAAGAATCTGGGTTGCAACTTCTTCTACTGTTACGCCAAGATAATCAGCGATCGGCTGCATTGCTTTCCTTGCTGCATTTGCATTACCATAGGAGAAATGTTCCGGTTTTACAAGTCCAAGTACATTGGCTGCGCAGGAGTTTGTGATGGTGATTCTCTTTCCGCTCTTTAATTTGATCGCTACATAATCGGATGGATCGCCTTCTTTTGGGGAGAAAAGTTCCAGCTGCGGATCTACGATCTCTTCTTCCGGAGTGAATACTGCATAGTCAAGACCAGCGATATGTGCAGAACGAGGACCAACATCTGTGACTCCGTTTTTGCTCAGACGGATCATACTTCCACCTGCTACGCCAAGTACTCGTACATCCAGAGATGTGATATAAGTTCTGTGACCGCCTACTACAGAATAATCAATAGCAGGACGTCCGTTCTTGATAACACCGATGTTCGTAGTTGTTCCACCTACTTCGAAATAAACACCATTGGATGCACGAAGGTACATCAGAGATCCCATTACAGAAGCTGCCGGACCGGAAAGCATGGTAAGCACCGGACGTTTCTTCATTTCATTGATCTCCATAACACCACCGTCACCACGCATGATCATAAGCGGAACTTTTACTCCTGCACCACGTACAGACTGTTCTGTCTGATTTGCTGTGTTGAGCATTTTGGGAAGAATACTTGCGTTGATCGCTGCTGTTCTTGTTCTTCTGGTCAGTCCATACAGTTTGGTGATGTCAGAAGCGATACTTGTTTCCATTCCCATCTCGCCTTTTGTTACATCGTAGATTGCTTTCTCAGCACTCATATCATCTACACCGAATGCTTCAGATGCTACGAAAACCTTTGCACCCTCTGCTTTCAGTTTCTCTGCTGCGCTCTTAATAGTATTGTGATTCAAATCTTTTTCTTTGATAAATGCATTGCAGATTTCAATCTTTCTTCCTGAACCAAGGTCAATGTTCTTTAATTTTGTCTGTGCTTTTGCAAGGACACCTTCAAGCCCTCCCTGAGAAGTTCCGATAACACCGACTTTTGCTACGTCACCTTCGATCAGAGCATTGGTTGCCTGTGTTGTACTGTGTGCTACGAATACAACATCTTCCGGATCAATATTATTCTCTTTCAGGCAGTTCTGGAATGCCTGGACAACTCCGGCTGCTACACCGGACTGGTCGTCATGAGTTGTTTTTACTGAAGATTTTCCAATAATTTTCTGTGTCGCATTATCAATTGCCACCGCTTTTGTATGGGTACCTCCAACGTCGATTCCCATTCTCACTTTTCTATTACCCATTGTTCTTTTCCTCCATAAATCCTGTACGGATTAACCAAACATTACGTATACCATTGCCTGCAGAATAATACAGATGATCCATCCGACTACTGTGCTCAGTTTCAGGTATTCTTTTGTAGATACTTCGTGTAGTTAACACCCCATACGATCCAGGACTGAGTGATACAGCAGGATACGTTCATTACTGTACTTGGGATGATGATCAACGGTGCAAGGTATGCAGTTGAGAATCCGATACCTTTTAAGATACCAAGTGTTGCGGCTCCACATCCGAACAGTGTGAATGGTCCGCGGAACATTCCAAGTGGTGCAAGTACTGCAAATACGATACTGATGATCAGTGTATTGTTCGGAATAATTCCACCGAGCAGTGCGTTGAAATATGGTACGCAGAGCTCTGCTGCTTTGTTAAACATAGGAAGCATGAGAAGGAATCCTACAAGCGGTGCTGTATCTACAACGCCATCAAAGAAGTCCTTGTTGACCATACGGCAGGTCTGTCCCCAGCTTTTGATCTTTCCACAGGTAAATAATGCATAAAAACTGCCAATGATAAATCCGAGAATGATCGGAACCTTAAGCACGATCAGAAGTACAACCGGAATGATCGGAGCGATCAGTGCAATTCCCGGTGCATTGTCGCCACGGCGTTTCTTTGTAGAAGATGGTGCAGTAGCTGCCCAGCTATGAACTTTTTTCTCTCTGCTGAGTACAACAACCATGATAATAACAACTGCAACCTGAATTAAAAGTGCGTAGATTCCCCATGATACATGCTGTTCATAAGGATATAATGTTTTTCCGTCCTCTCCCAGGAAGAATGCGGAATACTGTCCGTAAAGAACCGGGTTAACGAACATTCCGGCTCCGACGCTTAACATAAATGAACATGTTGCCAGAACTTTCGGAATACCAAGAGACATAAAAATCGGAAGTACGATGACACCGATCGCTACAACTGCACCAGCTCCGAAGATAGATGAGAAACATGCCGTAGTTACAATGCAAAGTAAAATACATGTGATCGCAGGTTTGTCACCACCTAATTCTGTCGTGGTACGAATTAATGTGGATGCAATTCCTGTTTTCATAAGAACTCGTCCAAACCACGCACCAAACACTACATTTACCAGTACAGGTCCCCATCCTTCAGGACCGCTCTGGAATACTTTCTGAAGCGCATCTGTCCAGCTAATACTGATCGCATCTTTATTTGCTGCTATAAAATCCGGATTTGTAACAAACATATTGCCAATCATTGGCAGGACCGTCCATATAATACCCATTACAAAAATCCCCAGCATCAGGTTTCCGCCACGTACTGCATATACAACCAGTCCGAAGAAAGAAACCAGTAATAAAACTCCTATTACATACTCCATAATAAACCTCCTTAGACTCTTTTTCATGTTTTCTTAGTTTTATTTTCTGCAAGCGCTTTCATATTTTTGATTATACTTTTTCACCAATAAATGTCAATAGTTTTGGCAATATTAAGGGTATTTTTATGTATTATACAAATTTATATATTTGTTTTTGTGCAGAATTTAAGTTTTCGTCGTTTAATTTCGTCGTTTTTTATGAAAGCGGTAACATATTTTTTGCAGAATTTTCAGATACAATTTTTTGTGGTTAATGCAATATAAAATACAAACTATTTCACACTACCTTTTATACTTTTCAGATTCAGAACAAAAAGAGTTAAGCCTATGTATTGTAATATACATAGACTTAACTCTTTTCAATCATAGATTTCCCAGTTCCCTATTAACTTTATATCAGTAATTTTCTTCTACTATCTGTTTGCAGTCATCTGTTGCTCCTGAATTTTTTTATTTCCTCCAGAGACAGATTCAGCATCTCAGCAACCTCTTCCGGAGTTTTTCCACTCATAAGAGCACCAAGAATCATTCCCTCATGACGTCCTTGTTGTATTCCTTTCTGTATTCCAGTTTGTTCTCCTGTACGCATTCCTTTTTCATAAATCCTATCTCCAAATCCTGTCATTTTGCTCGCCTCCTTCTGAAATGGTTCTGACCATTTTATATGTGAATATTTTTGTATCCTATTTATATCACCGTCAAATATTCCGTTCAAATACTCAAATATTCCGTTTTCTTCTGGTTCTTTTCCCTGTCGGATTATAATTACTGTTAAGAGATCATAATCCTCCTCAGACTCCTCTGCCACCCCTATGATATCCTTCTTAGAAAAAGAGTATTCCGTCAATGTATTCTGCAATTTCTTTGGCACATCCTCCGCACAGATCCATATAGAATAACATTTTTCCAACTTTGAATAATCTGTAGTCTGCGTAATAGTACTTAACTGAGATGAAAGGTCTCTGGCTACATAATATACTGCACGTTTTAATATAGGATATGACGGATTACTTGGTCGGTAGCTTTTCTGTGCTTCCATATCAATATGTAAATTCACTCTTATCTTCTCTGTAGATAACTTAGGATTTATTATTTTAAACCGAATATCAAATCGTACCAGCTTCTCCACCAGAGACGACAATTCACTGTCTTCCTTTGTTAATCTCAAATCCCTTTCTATATTTGGTATATCACTTACGAAATCATCTTTTGTAATGGAAGAAATGTCTAAGCACTGTAGAATTTCTTCCTGTGAGCACGTTTTAAACTCCGGCACCGTCATCTGCAAAATGGGAACGATAATCTCCTTATTACTCATAAGCTGTTTCATTCCTGCATCATACTCCGCGCCAGTCACTCCGGACGTATATACGTCCATCTTCGTCTCATCACGCATGATTTCTCCTCTCCGGGGAACTGGAACTGTTTTTTCTTTTGTATATGAACATATTAACATGAAAACCTGAACCTTACAATTCTTCCATAACATTCTCTTGCAAAATCGCCCTTTACAATTTATGATATATCTATCTGGAACAATAATAGAGGAAATAATTGCCTGTAAATAGTCACGATAAATCTATACAAGGAGAATATCTATGAAAGTTTTAGTTTACCGCAAATGCAGTACCTGCATGAAAGCTCTGAAATGGCTGGATGAACACAGTATCAGTTATGAAGAACGGGCTATTAAAGAAGAAAATCCTACCTATGAAGAATTAAAAGAATGGTACACCAAAAGTGGGCTTCCACTGAAGAAATTCTTTAATACAAGTGGGATGCTCTATAAGGAAATGGGATTGAAAGATAAGTTAAAAGATATGTCTGAAGATGAACAGCTGAAGCTTCTTGCCACAGACGGAATGCTGGTGAAACGACCGCTGGTAATCGGGGATGACTTTGTACTTACCGGATTTAAAGAAAAAGAATGGATCGAGGCTATGCACGTGTGATGTGCATAGTCTCTCCTTTTTATTCAAATTTAATTGTCGTATTTGTTTCAGAAGCCTTATAAATTGCTTCCAGAATCTGGGTTATGCAGTACTTCTACTGTTCCTTTCATTTTCTGATTTATATTTATCTATGTTCTTTCTGGATATAATTTTATTTAAGTTTCCCACGGATCTTTGGTCCTGCCACCTGGATCATGATCACGATCAGCAGTATCATTCCTTTGATTGCATTATTGATCAGGGAGTCCATCTTCAGGCTGACAATAATCTTATCGATAACTGTATAGGACATAGCTCCAAACAGAATCCCCAGGCATCTTCCTTTTCCACCGGACATGCTGATGCCGCCGAGAACAACTGCTGCGATGGCGTACATCTCATAGCTGGTTCCTGTTGTTGCCGGGTCGCAGGATGCGTTCATGGCAATCCAGAGAAATGCTGCTACACCTACCAGTGCACCACAGATCGCAAATACAGAGATCTTCATGGCCGCAACATTGATGCCTGCCATTCTCGCACCTTTGAGGTTGCTTCCTACTGCATAGACTTTCTTGCCATATTTGGTACTTGTAGTAACAAATACAAACAGGATAGTCAGCACGATCAGAACGATTCCCACATACGGGATGCTGGCTGCTTTTCCATTTCCCATGTTGTAGAGCATCTGATAAGAGCTCTTGTCAGATGCCATCTTATACACAGAACTTCCATTTGCAATGAGTACTTTATCCACATGCTGGCAGAAATACTGTGCAAAAGAACGGTACATCAGCATAGTTGCCAGAGTTACGATAAATGCCGGCATTTCCACCAGACCTACCATCACTCCGTTTACCAGACCGCAGAATGCACCAAACACGATCGCGAATAAAAATGTCAGTAGGATACTGTCTGTCATGTTAAAAATAATAACAGAAAATCCACCGTCCAGTGCCAGCATGGCACCTACAGACAGATCAATCTCTCCTGTCAGGCAGACCAGTCCCATACCAATTCCGATAATTCCGATAACTGCGGAATGGCGGAATACATTCATAACTCCGCTCCAGGTAAGTCCGCTGGATGTAAAAGCATATACAATAAAGATTGCAATAAATACCAAAATATAACTGTATTCTCCGCAGAAGCTCATGATTCCTGCAGAAGCTGATTTTTTCTTGTTCATTATGATTCTCCCTTCTGCGCTGCATTTGTGGAATACAGCATTACTGTTTTTTCATCAATTTCTTCGTGCTGCAACATCTTTATAATCGTCCCTTCATAAAATACAGCACAGCAGTCCGCCACTTTGGCAAGTTCCGGGATTTCCAGTGTGTTGATCAGGATTGTTTTTCCGGCATCTGCCAGTTTCAGAATCAGTTTATAGATTTCTGCTTTGGCTCCTACGTCGATTCCCTGTGTCGGATTGTCCAACAGGAGAATACCTGCCTCTGTATTTAACCAGCGGGCAAGAAAAACTTTTTGCTGGTTTCCACCGCTTAATGACGTGATCGGATCCTTGGGATCTGCGGCTTTTATGGAAAGCAGCTTTTTGTATTTCTCATAACGCTCTCTTTCTCTTCCGGCAGAGATTAGTGGTTGTCGGGCAGACAGAACCTGTTCTGAAAGATACATATTTTCCAGAATGCTCATATCCGGGATTACGGAATTCTCTTTTCGGTTAGAAGCCAGCATGGCAATTCCTGCTTTCATCGCTCCCTGAATACTATGTATTCTGCATTCTTTTCCAGAAACTTTCAAAGTTCCACCTGTCACCGTTACTGCTCCGAAAAGTCCCTGAAGCAGTTCGCTGCTTCCTGATCCCTGCAGTCCTGTCAGACCTACAATACTGCCTTTTTTTACTGTAAGATTTACATTGGAAAATCCATGTCCGGACAGTCCATTTAACTCCAGAACGTTTTCTCCCAGCTCCCTTTTCTGGTAAACCTCCTGATGTGAAAACTTCTCTCCAACCATCAGACCAGTTACCTCTTCCTGTGTAATTTCTGAGAGCTTTCCGCTTTTTATAAACTCACCGTTTCGCAGTACTGTATATCGGTCAGCAATCCGGAAAATTTCCGGCATCTTATGGGAAATAAATATAAATGCTGTGCCTTTCTCTTTCAGACGGCGAATAATCTGGAACAGGTGCTCTACCTCATCATTATTCAGTGAGGTGGTCGGCTCATCCAGGATCAGCAGTTTTGCCTGGAAAAACAGTGCCTTGGAAATCTCCAGAAGCTGTTTCTGGCTGGTCTTCAGATTTTCAACCTTTTCTTCCGGTTCAATCTCCACTCCAAGTTCTGTAAAGAGCTGCTGTGTTTCCCGGATCATCCGCTTCTTGTCCAGTGCCCCGGTTTTCTTTTTGTATTCTTTCATAAGAAAAATGTTCTCATAGACTTTCAGGTCATTGAACAGGTTCAGTTCCTGGTGAACGAATGCAATTCCAAGTTTTTCGGACTGCTGGATCGTCATTTTTCTTATCTTTTTTTCATTAAATTCAACTTCGCCGCTGTCTGCCGGAAAGACACCGGCAAGAATGTTCATCAGCGTTGATTTTCCGGCACCATTTTCTCCCAGCAGCGCATGGACTTCCCCTTTTTCTATCGTCAGCTGTACCTGCTTCAGGACGGGGATCCCGTTAAATGATTTGCAGATATCCTTCATGCACAATAGGCTCATTTTTTCCTCCTTCACCCCTCAATCAATAATAAGTAACTGTAAACGACCATATGGGGCCGCCCCATTAAGGGCGATTAAGGGACGGCCCCACTGTGTTAAAAAATATGACTTGGGTTTTATGATATCATCAATCTGTTGTTTTAGAATGATGGATAATCCTTTATATTGTCAGAATTTACGATCTCGCATGCGATGACATGATCCTGCTCTACTTCTTCACCGTCAAGGTGATCTACCATATCCTGAATTGCAGTCTGGATCATTGCAGGGCTGTAAGTTACAGAAACGATTCCACCGCACTGCTCTGCGATATCCTGGAAACTTCGCCTCTCATTACCGCATACAGTTCGTCAAGTCCGCCGCATCCTGTAATGTATGGTTTGTTTCCAAGAAATGCTTCTTTCGTAGCGTCATCGATTCCGCCACCCTGAAGTGCTTCCAGGATTCCCATTGCAAGTTCATCATCTTCTGCATAGAACCATTTAATATCAGCATTTGCACTGTCACCAAGAAGAGATTCAAAAGAAGTCTTTGTATCAGAACGGCTCCAGTTCATTGCTCCGGAATAGGTGATGGATTTTAAATCATCCTCTGTCCATTTCTTGTCATCTGCGATTGTTTCACCGTCGTATTCCAGTTCACCTGTCAGGTATTCTGTGAAACCACTGTCACGAAGAGAGGTTACAGAAGAAGTGTCTCCCTCATATACATAAACTGCTTCGCCCGGTGTCATTCCTTCGGATACGAAGTATGCTGCTGCGGCAGCTCCGATTCCCTCATTGTCACCTTTTACATTGGAAACTGCACTTGAGGAAACGCCGTCAATGATACGGTCAAATGCAACATAAGGGATTTCTGCGTCTACTAACTGCTGGATTGCAGACTGAACTGTGTCATCGATTGGCTGGATAACAACTGCAATATTGTCTTCTCCGGAAGCTACGATATCTTCGATATTAACAATCTGCTCTGCTGCATTTGCAGATGTGATCAGTTCTGCGGTATATTTGCCGTCGTTGTTTACTTCTTCCACTTTCTCTTTCGCGAAAGTTGCAACAGAACCTGTCCATCCGTGATCTTCCGGTGCTGTCAGTACATAAATATGTGTGGCGTCATCTGCTGCATATACGCATACGCCTGCGCTAAGACTTCCTGCTGCCATTGCAGCTGCTGTTAAAATCGCTAATGTTTTTCTCATCATGATTATTTTTCTCCTTTTCTTTCAAACTCTGTTATGACCGGTAAAACGGTCTGTCAAATAGATAACTGTTTTCTTAACCTACAAAGTTTCTTAGATATTTTGCACTTAAGTCAAGCGGATATTCGCAATCCGCTTTGCTACTTGCTCATAACCGAATAGCTGCTCCGCAGTTTTGGTTAAATAAATGATGATTCTTTAATCAGTTCTTATCAAGTCAGCTTCCTGATCCATTTATAACTTCTGAATCTCAGGAACACAGGCACACATTTAAACAGCTGATCCGACTGGACAGCTACAACTACCCATTCCACCGGCAGTTTCCATACAAACGCAGCCAGGAAAGACAGGGGCATTACAATTCCCCATGTTGAGATCAGATTCATATACATCTGGAATTTTGTATCTCCGCCGCCCTGAATAACACCTACAGAAACCGGCATCTGATAAGACATTCCCACCATGACCACACTCATGACTATCATCAGATGGTCTGCAAGGATTGTTGCCTCTTCTGTGAGATTATACATAGACAGCAACGGTTTTCTCAAAATAAGCAAAACTATTGCCAGTATAATTCCTATGGAAATATCGATCACTGACAACGTCCGTCCAACAGCCTTCACTTCATTTCTGTCGCCCTGACCGATAGACTTTCCGATCACTACAGAGGAAGCAGAAGCGATCGCTACTACTATTACTTTTAAATACTGAAAGAACGTTGTTGCTACGGAATTTGCTGCAATCGCATCTGATGAAAGATGTCCCAGTATTGCAGTCTGCATAGGGATTGAAATTGCCCAGACCAGTCCGGAAAGGATGACAGGAGTGGATACTTTAATAAAATCCCTGCACAGTTTTCTGTTCTCAGCTGTGAATGTTCCTCTTAATAAGCCACCATCAAATACCCGGACTTTCTTATCAATCTTTGCCACATAAAACAGAACGATCAAAAACTCCAGGCTTCTGGCTGTCAGTGTTCCTATTGCAGCACCTTTAATCCCCATTCCGGAAATCCAAAATGCCCGAAGATCAATGTATAATTAATTCCGCCGTTTACGATCAGAGATATCACAGAAACAACAAATGAAATCTGTACTGTCTCCACACTTCTCAGCATGGAGATCAGAAGATTGCTGATCAGAAATAAGACAAACGTCCATTTCAATATCTTAAGATAAGTCTGACCTTCCATAATAATATCCGGTGATGTTGTGAACAGGCCAAGCAATTGTTCCGGAAATGCCGAGCATATGACAAGGATAATCATCGCTGCCAGCAGACTGAATATCAGTACAATTCCTGTCAGTTTCCTGATCGCATATGTATCTTTTTTCCCCAATACTGGAACTCATTACGATCAGGGCATTTCCGATTGCAATGGCAAGCTGATTTACAACAAAGAAGATCTGATTCACAGTAGCTGCCCCGGAAAGTGCATTCTGATCATAGCTTCCAAGCATCATATTATCCAGCATATTCACACTGTATGCCACCAGATTCTGCAGCGCCACAACCAACATTAACCTGAAAAACACCTTATAAAAATTTTTGTCCTTTGTAAAAAATGTCTCCATATTTTATAATCCCTCATTAAACAAAAAAGGTCAGAAACCTTTATCTGATTTTTGACCTCAAAGACTATACCTTATTATAACTTTTTTCCAAGCCTAGAGCGTGTTTGAAAAATGCTTTCCGCAAGATGCGCGTCATAATTTGTGGGAATGATTTTTCAAACACGCTCTAAGACTATTCTTATACTAACACTAAAAGACAAGTCTTACAATTCTTTTTTCGGTCTTCGCAGAAATACTGAAACCAGTCAAGCTGCTGTTTACACACCACTATCCCGAGACATACAAGCCAAAATTCCATTGCCGCAGGCAATCTGGAATGAATTTTGGCTATGTTACTGAGAACGGAGTGAACAGTAACGATTAATGAACATCTACCCATGTATGAGTTTGTGCTGATTTAAGGATTGCATCTGAAATCAGTTCTATTTCATATCCATCTTCAAAATTCGGGCTTGCCTGTGTATCGTTTGCAATAGCATTGAAGAAATCATAACATTCCACAATTTTAGTTTCTGTATAACCAATACCAAGAGCAGGAATTGGCCACAGTCCATTTCCATATGGATGATTTGGTCCTGTATAAATGGTTCTGAATCCTCGACGATCGTCCGGATCACTGGCAAAGCATACCTGCAGCTCATCTCGACGTTCATAATTGAAATATAAAGAGCCTAATGTTCCGTGGATTTCAAATGTAATATAATTATTTCTTCCCCATGCATTTCTTGTTGCTTCAATGCTTCCAAAGGCTCCATTTTCACATTCGATCATAAACATACACTGATCATCTACATCTACTGCTTTTCTCGGTGTATCCTTGTTGAGACGTGCATTTCCAAGACTATCGGTAAGTCCGCTCTGAACCGGACGTTCCGGAATATAGGTTGCTGTTCTTGCATTTACCTTTTTAAAGTCTCCTACCAGAAATCTCAGCATATCTACCACATGAGTTCCTATATCACCAAGAGCTCCGCTTCCGCAAATATTCTTCTGGAATCTCCAGGACAGCGGAGATTCCGGATCAGCTGACCAATCCTGTAAATAAGTTCCTCTGAAATCAAGGATCTCACCAATAGCGCCTTCTTCAATATATTTTTTAGCCAGCTGAACAGCCGGTGTTTTTCGATAGTTGAAAGCTACTAATGTTTTAATATTATTTTCTTTTGCAGTAAGATACATTTCTCTGGCCTGATCAACAGTTAATGCCAGTGGTTTTTCACAGATAATATGTTTTCCTGCCTTTGCAGCTGCAATTGCAATTTCAGCATGAACATTATTCGGAGTGCAGATATCCACAACATCAATCTCCGGATTATTTACAACATCATGCCAATCTGTAGAATAAGATTCAAAAGCAAACTTATCTTTAGCTTCTCTGGCAATTGCTTCATTCATATCAACGATCATCTTTTTGACCGGAATGATTGGTGCCGGCCAGAAAAACATAGGCATACCAGCATATGCAATGGAATGAGCTTTAGCCATAAATCCTGCACCAATCAAACCGACATTCATTTTTTTAGGACTTGCATTATTCTGATCCATTTTTATTCTCCTTTCCGTCCGGCTGCGAAATCAACCAACGAAATTTCTTAAATATTTTGCAGACAGCTTCACTGCTTTTTTAGCATTATCAAGACTGCCTTCAAAAGCCTTATCTTCTACTTCAATTACACTGTAGCCCTGATAACCAATGTCTGTTAATGCTGATACATATTTGCCCCAGTCAACATCTCCAAGACCACATAATTTCGGTGACATGTATTTCAAAGGATATGCCATAATACCAACATCATTTAATTTATCCTGGTATATTTTGATATCTTTGTAATGCACATGGAAAATCTTATCTTTAAACTCATAAATTGGTTTAATGTAATCAATCTGCTGCCATACAAAATGAGAAGGATCATAATTTAAGCCAAGATTATCGTACGGAAGTACTTCAAATACTTTTCTCCAGTTTTCCGGAGAAGTCATCAGATTCTGTCCTCCCGGCCATTCGTCTGCAGTAAACCACATAGGACAGTTTTCAATAGCGATTTTTACGCCTTTTTCCTTCGCATATTCCAGGATCGGAGGCCATACTTCTTTTACAATTTCCAGGTTTTCTTCAACATTTTTGTCAGGTACTCTTCCAAGAAATGTTGTAACCATATTTACATTTAACATACTGCTGGCATCTATCAATGCATAAATATGATCAATATACTGTTTTCTCTTTTCCAGATCCGGATCAAGTGTATTGGGATAGTATCCAGAGATGAAATCTCTACATTTCTCTCTTTACAGTACTGGATGATTTCTTTAGCTTTTTCTTCTGTTAATGCTTCCGCATCAATATGACATACACCAGCATAGCGTCTCTTAGCCCCACCTGTATTTGGCCAGCAGGCAACTTCAAGACATTCCAGCTGATTCTCTGCTGCAAAGTCAACTGCTTCTTCAAATGTTGTACCTTCAAGAATTGCTGTTAAAAGTCCAAACTTCATAGTCAATTTCCTTTCATCAAATATTTACATCAACACTCTGATTTGTCTCACTTGAAAGCCTGGCTGCCTCCAGAATTTTCATTTGACGTATGGTATCCTCTGTTTTCACCAGGAACTCTCCTTCTCCCTTCAATGCAGCAATAAGACTATTCCAGAAACACATAGTCGTATCGCCTTCATTTGGCAGAGGAATTTTCTCTTTATAAAGATTGTCCAGAGGTGCTAACGTCAGACTGGGCGCAACGCTTCCCCTTTTCGATAACTCTTCAACATCTACTTCTGTTTTCAGACGAACAATGCTTCCGTTTTCTCCTGTCATATCATCCAGACGCAAAGTTCCTCTGTTGCCAAGTGCAAACCATCGCGGCATTTCACATAAAGCAAATGTTGTCAAGACGATTTTTGCATATACATTATTTGAGAATGTTAAATTTAATTCCACATAATCTTCCACATCTTCTACAAGAATTGATCTCAGCCTGCATTCGATGCGAATCACCTTTCCTCCGGAAACAACTGTAAATATTGGTCGATCAGATGTGTTCCCCAATCGTTCAATAAGCCTCCACCGGATTTTTCTCTGCCACGCCATCCGAAAAGGATTCCTCTTTCTCCATGAACACGTGACTCTATGGTATGAACATCACCGATCACATGGCTGTCGATCACTTCTTTTAACATCAGATAATCTCTGTCAAAGCGTCTCGGTTGATGTACTGTGAATTTTTTTCCTGTTTTATCAGATATAGCAATTATCTCTTCAAGTTCTTTCATATTCATGGCCACCGGTTTCTCACATAAAACGTGGAAACCGGCAGTCATTGCCTGAGTGGCATAATATGCACGTTCTTCAATTTTAGTTGCCACGATGACAAGATCCATAGTTTCTTTGAAAAATGTTTCCAGCTGTTTTTCCGAATATACATGATATCCATCAGACAGACCTTCTTCTCGTCGTCTTTGTTCTTTATCAAGAATTGCAACTACTCTTGCCTGACCACTTTGAACTATCTTTTTTTATGGAACTGGCCCATATAGCCATATCCGATTATTCCAACTCTTATCATCGCGTTTTTCCTACTTAACTACGCACATTTATTTAACTTTAACCCAGGAACCTGTTTCATTGGACTCAAGAATTGCATCACAAACTCGATCCAGTCTGTATCCAACACCAAAGTTAGTAGATGGCTGATATCCTTCCACAATTGCTTTTCCAAATTCATACATTTCAATTGCTTTTAACTCACCATATCCAATATTCATACCCGGAATGTTCCATGTTACATCGCCATGTGGGTTTGCAGGACCTGTGTAGATTGTTTTAAATCCTCTTTCTCCATCCTGATCTTCCATTCCATAGCATACATTCAGCTCATTCAGACGTTCATAGCACCAGGAAATGCTTCCCTTTGTTCCATGAACCTCTAATGTAATATAGTTGTTTCTTCCCCATGCCATTCGTGTTGCTTCGCAGCTTCCGATAGTTCCATTTTCAAATTTCAGAAGTGTTGTTACCTCGTCGTCAACATCAACCGGTTTTCTCTTTGCATCCGGTCCTAATTTTACAGTACCAAGAAGGTCAACTCCGCCCTCCTGTACCGGACGTTCAGTGATATATGTTTTAACAATAGAAACAACTTCAGAAATATTTCCTGCAAGATACTGAGCAATATCCAGTGCATGTGTAGCAATATCACCAAGTGTTCCTGCTCCGGCAGTTGCTTTTTCAAATCTCCAGGATAATGGAGAAGATGGGTCTGCAGACCAGCTCTGAAGATACTGAGTTCTGATATTTGTCAGCTCGCCAAGTCTTCCGGATTCAATGATCTTTTTCGCTTCATCAATTGCAGGTACACGACGGTACTGGTAACCATTCATGGAAACTATACCTTTTTTCGCTGCCTCTGCTGCTGCTTCAGCCATTGCTTTCGCATCTTCGGTTGTGGATGCGATCGGTTTTTCACAGATTACATGTTTACCGGCTAAAATTGCCTTTTTGCACATTTCATAATGTAAATGATTAGGCACCGCTACATAAACTACTTCAACCTCACTATCTTCCAGCATTACATCAATATTTGTATAATGCGCTTTAATATTGTTAGCTTGGCACATCTCAACAATTTTTTCTTTTTCAGCCGGTGTGGCACATAAAGCAACTAACTCCATACCAGTAACTTCATGAGCAAAAGTTAAAAAATCATGAACGATCATACCGGCCCCAACGATTCCGACCTTCATTATTTAGCCTCCTTTGCTACTTTAGTTGCTTCTTCGATAATTTTTAAAACTTCTATTACTTCCTCATCGGCAACTAATTTATGAGCCCCATTTACAATAACATCATTTAAATTGTCATAAATAATTCCATAATCCCCAATTTCTGTAGGTACTTTTTTTGTAATATCATTGCCATTATCATCAATGTAAGACAATGTTCCCCATTTATCTTCTGGTAATGGATCAAATGATACATGGATCGCTCCTGGTTTAGGTTTTTCTGATGAATTATGACCAAGTGCCGGCATTAAGAAACTTCCTTTTTTGCCATGAACGATAAAGCGTGGATAATCAAGTTTTACATAATAACTAGTTTTAACAATTGCTTTAAATCCATCATAAAAGAAATCAAAATCATAATAATCATCACTGACTCCAGGATTATCAACACTACGACAGTCATATACAACTCGATTAGGTTTACCGAATTCACCAATGATTTGATCAATTGGATGAACTGCTAACCCATATAAAATTCCCATACCTTTATTATTTGCTATTGATGGTCTAAAATAATCATAATGTGACTCAATTTCCACAATGTCTCCAAGTACACCTGATTCAATAACTTTACGAACTGTGCGCATATCAGCATCATAACGACGATTTTGGTTAGCCATTGCTACTAGACCTTTTTCTTTAGCATAATCGAATACATCTTTAGCTTCTTTAGCGGTCATTGCAAATGGTTTTTC
>ENA-OQDE01000332-OQDE01000332.1-human-gut-metagenome-genome-assembly--contig:-NODE-332-length-29425-cov-2.473991_pt1 | contig 29425 bp, 40 predicted proteins | sample MGYA00242768_ERZ504595 | MGnify/ENA primary metagenome ERZ504595 (study PRJEB26092, sample SAMD00036307) | human gut metagenome | host: Homo sapiens | study: EMG produced TPA metagenomics assembly of... | reverse complement strand
TATTGAATCTATTATGAAATTCCCTAAGGCTGATACAATCCAAAGAGTAGGAACAAAGAAGAACAGCATAAACGGCGGCAAAATCATATTGTATAATTTAACATCTTTTTTCATAATATCACCTTCCTAATGATTATTTTCAGTTCACTATATACCAATTCGGTTTATGATAACAAATCAGCTTATTGCAAGCTGATCAATTAAGTAACCTTTCACCCATGAATTAGCCACTCCTCGAGGCAAAATGTAGTTAATTGTGTAACAATACAAGAAATTCTTTGTTGCAAGCAGTTCGTCACAGTCGCATTTGTCAGCAATTTTAACAGGTTTATTAGAGCCGACTTCGAGTTTCCATATACCGTTATAGGGCTTTCAACCGTTTTGCGTATTATCGCCGATTCTGTTTTCTCGGATATGTAGTAAACACAATCGTTATTGGATGTAATAAATTTAACATCGGGATGCTGAATTGTCGGATAATTTACATCTTTATCAAGACATACATTGTTTACGGTTTGGGTTTCATCGCAAAAGAAATAGAAAGTATCTTTGCATACCGTTACATAGCGAATTCCGTTTACATAATTTGCATTTTTACTTTTGAGCAATTTGCAGGATTTTAGGTCATATTTTTTGAAAATATACTGCTTTACTACTTTGAAGCTGTAACCGTATTCATCTGTTTTATCCTCAAAAATACGCTCCGCAATATAGAGATTGCCATCTGAAATATTTATATAATAAATCTGATTATCAAACTTAATATCTCCTATATTTTCAAGAGTATCAGAGTCTTTCAATATTACGGAATCATTCTTTGTGTAAGCAATAACTTCATTGTTACAGACAAACTTCGGCAATCGGTGTCTATGATTTTTCGTGTGTTTGTTGTTGTATCAAGACAGCAGAGTTTATTGCCGTTAATATAGAATAAATTATCGTTAATCAGACAACCGTTTGAAGGCAAATTTACGGTTGAATTGTTTTTTGAATCATAAGCCGTAACCTTAGTTTTTCTGTAATCTGCCGCTGCAAGCGTTCCGTCATTATAGGACAGGTAACTGTTGTTAAAATATGAATCTGTGTCGGAATCGTAAACCATATTAAATGAAGGATTATAAAAGAAAAGCAAATATGCAGATACAATGCATGCAACTGTCAATACGGATATTAAAACGAGAGTACATTTCTTTTTCATAAGTATCACCTCTTTGCACTTTTATTATACTATTTTAAAGCAATATTTGTCAAGATTTGTATTAGTTATTTTAATACATTAATCACGATTTTTTAAATAAAAATCGGGGAACAGAAATTATTTTATCTGTTCCCCGACTGTGTTTTATAAAATATTAAATTCAGTAAATTATTCTTTTACAATGTTTTCAAATGTGTGCCAACCGAGAACTGCACATTTTACACGGGCAGGCATATGAGAAATGTCAGACAATGCTCCGCCCTCCTCAAGCTCTTCAATTTCTTCGTCAGTTGCTTTGCCTTGAATCATTTTAAGGAAAATATCTTTCAGATGTTCGGCTTCATCAACTGTTTTGCCGATAATCAAATCAAGCATAATATCGGCTGACGCCTGGGAAATTGCACAGCCGTCACCTGTAAAAGAACCGTCTGTAATCACACCGTCTTTGATATTAAGATTAAGCACAATGTCATCACCGCAGCTTGGATTCACACCCTCAAGGCTTGCCGTTGCCGTATCAAGCGGATGTTTGTGCATTGGATGAAGATTGTGATCGGTCAGGATTTCATTGTAAAAGCTTCTGTTATTTTCCATATCCCATTCTCCTTCTGACAGATGACACGCTGTTCAAAAATGCATCAATGTCATCTTTCGTATTGTAGAAATAAATGCTTGCCCTTGTTGTTGACGGAACGCCTAAAAATTCCATCAAAGGCTGTGCGCAATGGTGTCCTGCACGGACTGCAATACCATCAGCGTCGAGAATACTGCTGACATCATGCGGATGAACTCCGTCAATTGTAAAGCTGATAATTCCGCAATGCTCTTTCGGGTTGTTGCTTCCCTGAATATTGATGTGAGGAATTTTCATAAGTCCGTCAAAGGCTCTTTTGGTAAGTTCTTTTTCAATACCGCCGATTGTATCAAAACCAATATTTTGAATGTATTCAATTGCGGTTTTCAACCCCCATGCGCCAGCCGCATTTACCGTTCCTGCCTCGAATTTATGCGGTAAATCGGAATAGATAACCTTGTCCCTTGTAACGGAATCAATCATCTCACCGCCTGTTAAAAACGGCGGCATTTTTTCAAGAAGGCTTTCTCTGCCGTATAATACACCGATTCCGAATGGTGCCATAAGTTTGTGACCGGAAAATGCAAGAAAATCTACATCAAGCGACTGAACATCAACGGGAATGTGCGGAACGCTCTGTGATGCATCAAGCACAACAACTGCACCGCATTCCTTTGCAAGCTCTGTGATACGCTTTATGGGAGTTTTGCAACCGAGTACATTTGATATGTGAGTTACTGCCACAAGCCTTGTACGCTCCGAAAAAGCCTGTTTCAGCTGTTCTTCGGTAATTGTGCCGTCAGGGTTGCATTCAATGTACTTTACCGCTGCACCCGTTTTTTCTGCAACAACTCTCCATGGCAACTGGTTGCTGTGGTGTTCCATTACAGTGACAAGAATTTCGTCACCTTTTTTTAGAAAATTCATTCCGTAGCTGTAAGCAACAAGATTGAGACTTTCGGTTGCATTGCGTGTAAATATTATTTCACGCTCCGACCTTGCATTAATGAACTTTCTGACTGTTTCACGGGATTGCTCATAACACTCGGTTGCTTTGAAGCCCAGATCATAAAGTCCACGCAGAGGATTTGCATTGCATTTTTTGTAGAACTCCATTTCCGAATTTATAACTGATTCAGGTCTTTGAGCAGTTGCGGCACTGTCGAGATAGACTACAGGATTTTCTCGCAAAAGCGGAAAATCTTCCTTAAAGTTTTTCATTTGCATAGCCTGTAACCTCCTCCAGACAGGATTTTGCAAGCGTTTCAAGCTCTTCATCACCGATTTTCGAGCATAAAGCGTCAAGCTTTGCACGAGCCATAAGGTTACAAGCCTCTTCTTCGTCAAGACCTCTGCTTGCAAGATAGAAAAGCACATCATCGGAAGGTCTGCCGATTGACGCACCGTGGTTACCCTCAACATCCTCTTCCGCACAAAGAATGAGCGGTACGGTCTGATTGATTACATCTTCGCCTAAAATTAGAACATCTTCGTTCTCGTCACCCTTAGCACCCGATGAACCGAGTTGGAAATCAATTGTACCACGGAATAATTTATGTGCTTTATCTCTCAAGACACCTCCGGCATTCATTGAGCTGACGGTCTTTTTGCCGATATGCTCGGCAACATAGTTCATATCAAGCAACTGCTCGTCCTTGCAATAGTAGCCGACATTGAGGTCAAGATTGCTCTGCCTACCCAAAAGCGTTGTCTTTGTGCCTGTATAGGTTTCATTTCCGCCGATGAAAAGCTGTAATATCTCTGCGGCTGCATTATCTTCACATTCTGCACCGACATCGTTTATAAAGCGGAAATTTTTCGAAAGGAGATTAAGCTGTACGAGTCTGATTTTTGCGCCTTTTTCAGCTTTAAATTTCGTTCTTACGGCACAAATACCGTTTGTATTCCACGCTGACTGCATTGCCATAAACACGGTAAGCTCTGTGTTTTCGGGAGCGTAAAGTTCTACATCTGCAAAAGCGTTTTCACCGTTTTTGCAATTAAAAAACAGCTTTTCGCTTTTTGTTTTATCAGCCGATATTCTGATTTTTTCAGGCTGTGATATTTTTGAGATTTCGTCAATCTCCTCGCCCATACCTGTCTGAATATTTGCAAATGAATCCCAGATTTTTGAATCTGAAATATTTGTATATTTTTCGATTATTTCTTTTTGAACAGGAATACTGTTCCAACCGTCAACGGGAATATTTCGGATTTTTGCCCGATTCACTCCCAATCGGTTCCAAGTGGGTGACGGAAGAAAGTTCACTGTTAAGTCTTTATTATCAACCATAATGTCCTCCTTATCCGATACTGCCCTTCATCTCAAGTTGAATGAGATTGTTCATTTCAACCGCATATTCAAGCGGAAGTTCCTTTGACACATTGTCTGCAAAACCGCTGACTATCATTGCCCTTGCATCCTCTTCACTAAGACCTCTTGACATGAGGTAGAATACAGCCTCATCGCTGATTCTGCCTATTTTCGCCTCATGACCGATATCTGCGTGCGGAGTTCTGATATCCATTACAGGAATAGTATCTGAGCGTGACTTTGAATCAAGCATAAGTGACTGACATGAAACGGCAGATTTTGCATTTTCGGCAGATTTGTTTACAACAACAGAGCTTCTGAATGTGCTGATACCACCGTCTTTTGAAATTGACCTTGTGTTCATAAACGAAGATGTTTCTTTGCCGATATGAACTACTTTTGCGCCTGTATCAAGGTTCTGTCCCTTGCCTGCAAATGTAATGCCCGTAAATTCCATTCTTGAACGGTCACCTTTTAAAATTGTCATAGGATAAAGATATGACACATGAGAACCGAATGAACCCGATACCCATTCCATAGTACCGCCATCTTCAACAAGCGCTCTTTTGGTGTTAAGGTTGTACATATTTTTTGACCAGTTTTCAATTGTTGAATATCTGAGCCTTGCATTTTTCTTTACAAAAAGCTCAACGCATCCTGCGTGAAGATTTGCTATGTTATATTTCGGAGCAGAACAACCCTCTATAAAATGCAGGTCTGCACCCTCGTCAACGATAATGAGCGTGTGTTCAAACTGACCTGCACCGGGTGCGTTAAGTCTGAAATATGACTGCAACGGAATTTCTACCGATACTCCCGGCGGAACATACACAAACGAACCTCCTGACCATACTGCACCGTGAAGTGCGGCAAATTTGTGGTCATTCGGACGGACAAGTTTCATAAAATATTTTTTTACCATGTCGGCATATTTGCCCTTTAACGCACTCTCCATATCGGTATATACTACGCCCTGTGCGGCAACCTCTTCACGAACATTGTGGTACACCAGCTCGGAATCATACTGTGCTCCGACACCTGCAAGGGACTTTCTCTCTGCCTGAGGAATACCGAGTCTTTCAAATGTATTCTTGATATCTTCGGGGACTTCCGACCATTTTGCGGTCATCCTTGTGTTCGGACGGACATAGGTTGCAATATTGTCCATATTAAGTCCGTCAATGGGCGGTCCCCAGTTTGGAACTTTGAGTTCATTATAAATTTGAAGTGACTGCAAACGGAAATTCTGCATCCACACGGGATCGTTCTTTTCCTTTGAAATTTTTTCTACAATTGAGGCATCAAGACTGATTTGATACGGTAGGCATCATTTTCTTCGTCTTTGATATCGTAGACACTTCTGTCAACATCATCGACATATGTTCTTTCTTTCATCTTAATACCTCCGTCAGAACTTTTCTGCATAAAGTTCAAGATACTTCTCAAAACCGTGTTCATTGATTTCATCAATCAAAGATGCATCGCCTGTTTTAACTATATGGCCGTTTACCATAATATGGGTATAATCAACTTTGAGAGATTCGAGAATACCTGTGCTGTGTGTGATGATGAGCAATGCACCGTCACGGTTTTTCTGATAATGTTCAACGCCCTTTGAAACTGTGCGAACCGCATCAACATCAAGGCCCGAGTCTGTTTCGTCAAGAATTGCAAGCTTTGGATTGAGTAAAAGCATCTGCAAAATTTCTGCTTTTTCTTTTCGCCGCCCGAAAAGCCTACATTTAGATCACGCTCGGAATATGACGGATCCATCTGCAAAAGCTCCATTGCCTCTCTGAGCTCTTTTTTAAAGTCCCAAAGGCGGATTCTTTTGCCACGGTTCTTTTCAAGAGCATTACGAATAAATGATGAAAGCGAAAGCCCCGGAACCTCAAGAGGACTTTGGAATGAAAGAAAAATTCCGTCCTTTGACCTTTTATCGGGTGTTTCATCGTTAATGTTTTTTCCGTTAAAAAGTATTTCGCCTGAATTAAGCGTATATTTAGGACTGCCCATAAGTGCAAATCCGAGCGTTGACTTGCCTGCACCGTTAGGTCCCATAAGCACATGCGTTTCACCTTTGTTTATACTAAGATTTATATCGTGCAGAATTTCCTTTTCCTCTACACTTACAGTCAAACCGTTTACATCAAGTAATTTGTCTGCCATTTCATAATCCCACCTTGTTATATTATCAACCCACCAAAGGAGTGGATAATTAAAATATAACCTTTTCAACCCATTTTGTCAATGGTTGGTATTGCATTTTTATCGTTTTTTTGTATATAATCAAGGTATATAAGCAAAACAGGCTTGCAAAATATGCAAGCCTTGCCAAAAGGGGATAATTTTATGCTGATTTCAAGTAAAGGTCGTTACACGCTGTATGTGCTTGTCGATCTGGCAAAAAACGGGCAGAACCGATATATTCCGCTCAAAGAAATTGCAGAAAGACAGAATATTTCCAAAAAATATATGGAAGGCATACTCAAAACCCTTGTTGACCGCAATCTGCTTGAGGGCGTAAAAGGAAAGGGCGGCGGCTATAAGCTGACCAAAGAACCAAAAGATTATTCACTCGGTGAAATTCTCAGGCTTACGGAGGGTGACCTTGCGTCTGTCCCATGCACTTCAAGAACTCACGAACATTGCAATCATATGGAATCGTGTCCCTCACATCCTATTTGGCAACAGCTTGACAATTTAATCAATAATTACCTTGACAGTGTAACTCTTGCAAATTTGCTTAATAATGAATAAAATAAATACGCACAACATCTTTGCTTTTGTGAAGATAATGTGCTATAATAACAATAGACAGATCTAATTTAAGTTATTTTTGCACAAATTAAGCTGTCACTACGAATCTATCAGCAAAAGCAGGTGATTTTATGGCTTTCGATACATTTGACGAGGGTATTAATCCCGGTGGAATGAGAAGCAAAAACGAAATTAAAACCTTGATATGTTATTTGTATAATTCTGTAAAAGAAAATATAGACAAAGGAATTGTCATACAGGCAATTCTAAAGCAGGGACTTGCCAATTATTTTGAAACAAGTTCCGCCTTTGACGACCTTGTTACAAACGGTAACCTTGTGCCTGCCGATGATGAACACAAAACATATGCGCTCACGGAAAACGGTGTTGAAATTGCGAAACAGCTTGACAGCATTCTTGCGTACTCTATCAAAGAAAAGGCATACGCTTGTGCGGTTAAGCTCCTTGCCGTAAAGAAAAATGAGATTGAAAACAAGGTTGATATTGTAAAAAGTTCAAACGGATTTACTGTTAAATGTTCGGTGTCCGGCGGTGATATGGATTTGATGAAGCTTGATGTTTATGCTCCCGAAATGGAACAGGCTCTTATTCTCAAAAAAAATTTTCTTGACAATCCGAAAAAAGCGTACAAAATTATGCTTGCACTCCTGACCAAAGACAAAGAAACCGTTGGTGAGGCTCTTGAGGAACTTTACGGCATTGTATAAAATTTCATACAAACAATTAAGGGGCTGTCGATGTGACCGCCCCTTCTGTGATTATTCAGAAAAAAAGATTAAGACCGAGCATAAGCGTTACTCCGGGTATTCCTCCTATTATTGATACCAAAAGCGATAAAAGGCTTATGGGCAAAGTTACACCCGTAAAAGCTCCCGTCAGATTGACCGCAAACAATGTTGCCGCTCCCAAAGTCATTGAAAGCAGAGAACGTTTGAACGGGTGCTTGTTTTTGCCGAGAAAGTGCAAAATTGCGAAAGTTATAAATGTTACAAAAATAATCAGACATATTCCCCACCAAGGCATTTTTAACAACTCCATATAAAAAGTAAAACCGCCAGAGGATTGCCCTGACGGTTAATTTTATGCTGATTATTAAGTTAATATGCTTACAGTATACCGAACTTTGAAAGCACATTAAGTGCAATTACAAAAATTACGAATATTGCAGCAAAAACTTTTGTCCAGCGTGAGAGGAACGCATCAATCGAACGAGCCTTATTCTTTGAGAAATAAGAATCGGCAACACCTGTTACAGCACCGATACCCTGCTGATTACCCTCCTGAAGGATAATTACAACGATAATGGCAACAGATACGATTGCGAGCAATACGCCTAAAACAATGCCCCAAATGCTCATTTTTATCTTCCTTTCATTTAATAAATACGAATAAAACAAATTCTGCTTTAATAACTGTTTTATAATACCACATAAACACAGCTTTTTCAAGAGATATTACAAGATTTTTATTAATTTTTTTCAAAATCAAATCAGCGAAAGCTGTTCGTCTTTTGAATCATCGTTCACGGGCAATGCACCTCTTGCAGGAAGTGAACCTGTTCTGTAACGCTTTGGATTTGTAAAAGTACCGTCTTTATAGCGTTCTATGCTGAAAAGTCTGTGACCTTTTTTGGGCTTGAGAACGGCAACACCCTGTGTTGAACGGGTTGTTTTGAGAGCGAGTGCACCCGTGTGAACAAGGAGCATATTTCCCGATGACGCCTTGAAGAGTACCTCTTCATCCTCAGGCATATAGAGAAGTCCGACAAGCGGAGATTTGTCGGAATATGCGCCGTGAGCTTTTTACGGTTAGTCTTTGTTGCGTAGGATTCAAGCGGAACTTTTGCAGCCTTGCCGTTTTCAAAAGCAAAGAGCAGCATACCCTTGTAATCTTTCGTAACAACCATTTTCACAGCATTTTCGCCTTCATCAAAGCCAAGCTTTGCGGCAACATAATCACCGAGGACGCTTGCCTTTGTCTGTGCAAAATCATCAGCCTTTGCCTTATACACCTGACACTTGTCTGTAAAGAACAAAAGGTCGCAGTTGTTTGTGAACTCAAGCTCCTGAATAATTTCGTCACCGTCTTTGAGCTTTTGTTCACCGCTCATTCTGAGCGACTGCGGAGTAATCTTCTTGAAATATCCCTCTTTTGTAAAGAAAAGATTAACAGGATAATCGGGAATCTCACTGTCTCTTCCTCATACCTTGCAACATCGTCATAGATTATGATACTCTTTCTCGGCTGACCGTATTTCTCGGCAATTGATTTGAGTTCTTTGACAATGATTGTCTTGATTCTTGCCTTGCTTTTTAAAATTTCGTCAAGCTCGGCAATCTCTTTTTCAAGGTCTTCAAGGTCTTTTGTACGCTTTAAAATGTATTCACGGTTAAGATGACGAAGTTTTATTTCGGCAACATATTCAGCCTGTATTTCGTCAATTCCGAATCCAATCATAAGGTTTGGCACAACCTCGGATTCTTCATCGGTTTCACGGACAATCTTTACTGCCTTGTCAATATCGAGAAGAATTTTTTCAAGACCTCTTAAAAGATGAAGCTTGTCAGCTTTTTTGTTGCGGTCAAAATATGTTCTTCTTCTGACGCACTCAATTCTGAAAGCAATCCATTCTTCAAGCAACGCCTTTACACCGAGAACTCTCGGAACACCTGCAATAAGCACATTGAAGTTGCAGGCATAGGAATCTTCAAGTGTTGTAAAGCGGTAAAGCTTTGTCATAAGCTTATCGGCATCAATGCCACGCTTGAGGTCAATTGTAATTTTAAGTCCGTCAATACCTGTTTCGTCACGAATATCGGAAATTTCCTTGACTTACCTGCTTTACAAGGTCGATTACCTTTCAATGATAACCTCACAAGTTGTTGTAGCCGGGATTGAAAGAATATCTATACAGTTTGCAGACTTGTCATAGACATACTTTGCACGGAGTTTGATACTTCCTCTGCCGGTTTCATAGACTTGATTGATGACATTTTCATCATAGATAATCTGACAACCGCCTGTAAAATCAGGAGCCGGCAGAGTTGACTTTATATCATGGTCGGGATCACGGATTAGTGCCGCTGTTGTTTCGCAGATTTCACGCAGATTGAATGAACAGATATTTGACGCCATACCAACGGCAATACCTGTGTTTGCGTTTACAAGTACAGACGGAAATGCAACCGGCAAAAGTGACGGTTCTTTCATTGTATTATCGTAGTTATCTACAAAATCTACGGTATCTTTGTCTATATCACGAAACAGCTCGTTGCAGATTGCGTCAAGCTTTGCCTCAGTATAACGGGATGCCGCCCACGCCATGTCACGGCTGTAGAATTTACCGAAATTACCTTTTGAATCTACATACGGATGCAAAAGTGCCTCATAGCCCCTTGAAAGACGAACCATTGTGTCATAAATTGCAGAGTCGCCGTGAGGATTGAGCTTCATTGTTGCACCGACAATGTTTGCCGATTTTGTTCTTCCGCCGTTCAGAAGTCCCATTTTGTACATCATATACAGGAGCTTTCTGTGCGACGGCTTGAACCCGTCGATTTCGGGAATTGCACGGGAGAGAATTACGCTCATTGCATACGGCATATAGTTCTCTCTGATAGTGGAAACGATTGGCTGTTCCACTACTTCACCCGCACCGTTGATTACACCGTGAGTTTTTGACGGTGAAGTTCTGCGGGGAGTCTTTGAAGATTTTTTCGCCATTTATTTCCACCTCCAATCAGCTTACATCAAGCTGGTCAATATATTCGTTGCCGTGTTCTACTATATAATCTTTTCTTCCCTGAAGATTGTCACCGAGAAGAACATCAAAAATTTCCGCTGTCTGTTCTGCATCGGCAGGAAGAACCTTGATAAGTCTGCGTGACTCGGGGTTCATTGTGGTAAGGTTCATCATATCGGGTTCGTTCTCACCGAGACCTTTTGAACGCTGAATTGTGAATTTCTCCTTGCCGAGCTGTTCAATGAACTTATCCTTTTCAACTTCATCGTATGCAAATATACATCGTTTTTGGATGTAATTTCATAAAGAGGCGATTCGGCAATAAACACCTTGCCTTCTTCAATGAGTGTAGGTGTAAGTCTGTAAAGCATGGTAAGTAAAAGAGTTCTGATCTGGAAGCCGTCAACATCGGCATCGGTGCAGAGAATAATTTTGCTCCAGCGAAGTGCGTTCATGTCAAAGCTTGAAAGATTCTTGTTTGCTTTTGACTTAACCTCAACACCGCAACCGAGAACCTTGAGCAAATCGGTAATGATTTCGCTCTTAAAAATCTTATCGTAGTCGGCTTTCAGGCAGTTAAGTATTTTACCTCTGATTGGCATAATTGCCTGAAAATCGGGGTTTCTTGCCTGTTTACAGGCACCGAGAGCAGAATCACCCTCTACTATGAACAGTTCACGCTGTTCCGTGTCTTTACTTCTGCAATCGACAAATTTTGCAACACGGTTTGTTATGTCGAGATTGCCCGAAAGCTTTTTCTTTATGTTAAGTCGTGTTTTCTCAGCATTTTCACGGCTGCGCTTATTGATAAGCACCTGTTCGCAGATTTTTTCTGCCTCAAGCGGATTTTCAATAAAATAGACTTCAAGACTCTGACGGAGAAATGCAGTCATAGCGTCCTGAATACCCTTGTTTGTAACCGCCTTTTTGGTCTGGTTTCATATGATGAAACACTTGAAAAAGACGAAATAACGCACACAAGGCTGTCCTCAACATCGTCATACTTGATTTTGCTTTCGGTTTTGTTATATTTATTATTTTGTTTTAAGTAGCTGTCAATCTGGTAAACAAAGGCATTCCGCACCGCCTTATCGGGAGCGCCGCCATGTTCAAGCCAGCTTGAATTGTGGTAGTATTCGGTGAGATGCACTTTATTTGAAAATGCAACCGAGATATCCATTTTGCACTTATATTCGGGCTTATCGTCACGGTCACGGGTTTTAACCTCGGTTTCCCAATGCTGAATTGAGCTGAGTCCGTTTTCACCAACTACCTCGGCAACATGGTCAACAATACCGTTTACATAGTTATAGCTTGTTGTATCAAAGCTTTTGCCGTTTTGATTGCGGAAAACAAATTCAATTCCTGCGTTGACAATAGCCTGTCTTTTCATTATGTCAAGAAAATATTCGGGCTGAATGTCGATATCCGTAAAGACTTCGAGGTCGGGTTTCCAATGAATTTTTGTACCCGTATCCTTTTTGCTGTACGGCTCTTTTTTGAGCTTGCCGACAATCTCGCCTTTTTCAAAACGGAGGGTGTATCGGTAGCCGTCACGGCGGATATCAACATCCATATACTCGGAGCTGTACTGGGTTGAACAAAGGCCGAGACCGTTCATACCAAGGGAAAATTCGTAGCTTTCACCCTCGTTGTTATTATACTTACCGCCGGCATAGAGTTCGCAGAAAACCAGTTCCCAGTTATAGCGCTTTTCGTTTTCGTTGTAGTCAACGGGAATTCCTCTGCCGTGATCTTCAACCTCAATTGAGCCGTCGGAATAGCGTGTAACTGTGATTTTTTACCGTAACCCTCTCTCGCCTCGTCTATTGAGTTTGAAAGAATCTCAAACACGGAGTGCTGACAGCCGTCAATACCGTCCGAGCCGAAAATTACGGCAGGACGCTTACGGACACGGTCGGCACCCTTTAGCGTTGTGATACTGGTATTATCATAATCGGTGGTTTTCTTTCTTGGCATTTTACTCTTCCTTTATCATTTTTCACCACGCAGTTTTTTGATTTTATCACGCAGATATGCGGCGTGTTCAAATTCAAGCAACTTTGCGGCAGCTTTCATTTCCTTTGTCAGTTTTTCTATCAACTGTTGTTTTTGTGCCTTTGAAAGCTTTTTGTATTTTTAAATTCACTGTCATCGTGAGTAGAAATTTCAAGTATATCGCTGACCTTTTTGACAATAGTCTTTGGAACGATGCCGTGTTCAACATTATATTTATTCTGAATTTCACGGCGGCGCTGTGTTTCGGTTATTGCAACCTTCATTGACGGTGTTACGCTGTCGGCATACATAATAACCGTACCTCGCTGTTTCGTGTCGGCTCTGCCGGCAATCTGAATAAGCGAACGGGTTGAACGGAGAAATCCCTCTTTGTCGGCGTCAAGTACGGCAACAAGAGAAACCTCGGGAATATCAAGTCCTTCACGCAGAAGGTTGATTCCGACAAGAACATCAAATTCTCCGAGTCTTAAATCACGGACAATCTCCATTCTTTCAACGGTGTCAATGTCATGGTGCATATAACGAACCCTGATACCCAGCTTTTCAAGATATGCGGTAAGGTCTTCCGCCATTTTCTTGGTAAGGGTTGTTACAAGTGTTCTTTGATTTTTGGCTGTACGGATATTGATTTCGGACACAAGGTCATCGAGCTGACCTTCGGTTGGTCTTACCGAAATTTCAGGATCAAGAAGTCCTGTAGGTCTGATAATCTGCTCTGCAACAACAGCCGATTTTTCAAGCTCAAAATCGCCCGGTGTTGCGCTTACATAAACAGCCTGATTTATTTTTGAATAGAATTCGTCAAAGTTGAGCGGACGGTTATCAAGTGCAGACGGAAGTCTGAAACCGTAGTCAATAAGGCTCTTTTTTCTTGCATAGTCACCCGCAAACATTCCCCGTACCTGTGGAAGCGTTACATGGGACTCATCGACAAAGAGCAGAAAATCATCGGGGAAATAGCTTAAAAGCGTGTACGGCGATGAGCCCGGCGCTCTGCCCGACATTATTCTTGAATAGTTCTCGATACCCGTACAAAATCCGATTTCCTGCAACATTTCCATATCGTACCTTGTACGCTGTTCAAGTCGTTGTGCCTCAAGGAGCTTTCCGTTTTCACGAAAATATGCAAGTCTTTCCTCAAGCTCCCTGTCAATTTCCGCAAGAGCCTTTTTCATCTTATCTCCCGACACAATGTAGTGTGACGCAGGATAGATTGCGGCATGTTTCAGAACAGCTTTGAGTTCGCCCGTAAGCGGATTGATTTCGGAAATTCTGTCGATTTCATCTCCGAAAAATTCGACACGGATTATAGAATCGTTTGATGCGGCAGGGAAAATTTCAACCACATCACCACGAACCCTGAATTTATTACGGGTAAAGCTTACATCATTGCGTTCATACTGCAGTTCAACAAGCTTTTTTACAAGCTCGTCACGGGACTTTTCCATTCCCGGACGAAGTGAGATTACCATATTACGGTAGTCAATAGGATCGCCCAGGCTGTATATGCAAGAAACCGAGGCAACAATAATTACATCTCGTCTTTCGGAAAGTGCAAGCGTTGCGCTGTGGCGGAGTTTATCAATCTCGTCATTGATTGAACTGTCTTTTTCAATATAAGTATCCGTCTGTGCAACATATGCCTCAGGCTGATAGTAATCGTAGTATGACACAAAATATTCAACCGCATTTTCCGGAAAGAACTCTTTGAACTCACTGCAAAGCTGAGCCGCAAGAGTTTTGTTGTGTGCAAGCACAAGTGTCGGTCTTTGAACCCTCTGAATAACATTTGCCATTGTAAAAGTTTTACCCGAACCCGTTACACCGAGGAGCGTCTGTTCACGGTTGCCTGCATTTATACTGTTTACAAGCTTTTCGATTGTCTGCGGCTGGTCGCCTGTCGGCTGATATTTTGAATGAAGTTTAAATTCCATAATACACATCACATTCCAAATACGGATTTTTATTATGTTTCCTGTTACAAGGCTCTTTATTACAAAAGTCCTGTAACAGAAAACATATCCGAACAAAATTTCGATTTTAATTATAGAACAGATGTTTTAAATTGTCAAATGTTTCTTTTAAAGAACATTATTACTTTTCATAATAGAAGATGTTCCCCGCAAGCCTGCTTTCACGGAGAGAAACATAATCATCATCGGTTATTATGAAATGGTCGATAAGCTCAACTCCGACAGTTGCAAGCGTACTCTTCAAAACTATTGTTGTGTCAAGGTCACTTCCCGAAGGCAGAGCTGTTCCGCTGGGATGATTATGTGCTATAAACGCAGTTTTGGCATTGTGACGAAGTGACAAATCAACAATTTTTCTGACGGGCATATCGGATGAATTGAGTGAACCTTTTGAAATTATATCAAAATAAATCATCTTGCCCTTTGCATCACCGAGCATGAGAGCGACACATTCGTTTGTTCGACCGATAAATTTTGCTTTAAATATTTTACCGAGATTTTCATAGTCGATGATATTATCATGTGACATCTTTGATTCGGTATAAAGCCTTGCCATTTCGGGCAACATTTTGAGCAATGCGGCGGCATTTTCAGACAGACCGAATTCCTTCATAAGCTCTCAATCGGAGCGTCACACACTCCGCCGACAGTGATATAACGGTCAAGCAGACGATGTGCAAGAGGATTTGTGTCCTTTCTCGGAATAGCATAGTAAAGGAACATTTCAAGAGCCTCATGTGTTTCAAACACATCAAAGCCGTTTTCTATGAACTTTTTACGCATTCTTTCACGATGACCGCTGTGTTCGTTATCGGTTGTCCGTGCCATATTATCCCCACCGCAAAATAAGTTTTTTCAAACTTTGGGGGCGGATAAAACCGCCCCGACTGATTAATATTAATAATTAAAAGCTGTTATTCCTTTACGCCGTACTGCTCATAGTAAGCGTCAATAGCGGCTTTGAGCTTGTCGTCAATAATAACCTTGCCCTTGTATTCCTTGTTGTAAAGGTGTTCAACAACCTCTGCCATTGTTACGATTGCAGTTGTTTTAAGGCCGTACTTTTCTTCAATCTCGGAAAGTGCGCTCTTTGTACCCTTGCCACGCTCCATACGGTCAACGGAAACAACAAGACCGATTGGGTTTACATCGCCCTGAGCCTTGATAATCGGGAGAGTTTCTTCAATTGAAGTGCCTGCTGTTGTAACATCTTCGATGATAACAACCCTGTCACCGTCATTGATAGGACTGCCGAGAAGAATACCCTTGTCGCCGTGATCCTTAACTTCTTTTCTGTTTGAGCAATAACGGATATCCTGACCGTATTTTTCACTGATTGCGATAGTTGCGGCAACAGAAAGCGGAATGCCCTTGTATGCAGGTCCGAAAAGAACATCAAAATCAAGACCGAACTTGTTGTTGACAGCCTCTGCATAATACTGACCGAGACGGCGGAGCTGAGCGCCTGTTCTGTAGAAACCTGTGTTTACGAAGAAAGGAGTTTTTCTTCCGCTCTTTGTAACAAAATCGCCAAATTTGAGAACCTGACAATCAACCATAAATTCAATGAATTCCTTTTTGTAAGCTTCCATCAATAAAACCTCCGATACAAAATAGCTTTCGGACAAACATCTGTAATATCCGACACTTTTACATAATTCAACATTGTAAATTCTACCACAATATCTCGTTTTTGTAAATGACAGTTACACAGCTGTAATCAATCGTAATGTTATGTTAAAACAGAAAAAGACTTCGCAACAGAGTACGAAGTCTTTTTGATATAACTTTAATTACCACTGAGAACAAATCTCCCAGTTATCCAAAGATGTTGCAAAATCGCTTTCATTTTCAACGATTCCACCGGTATAGAAATATACATCTGTATAACCGACAATATATTTTTGTATGGTAGTGCTCTCTTTGACAGTTATGGGAAAGGCATTCCAATTCACTCTTGCTCTCAACTTCTGTGCACAGTTAAAATCAACCTCACCTATTATATATTTTTGAACAAGCGTAGCATCTACTACACTAACAACTCCGTCACCGTTAACATCACCGAGAACAATATTCTGACAGGTCATTGTATTAAAAACTTCCAATAATTCATAGAAACATTCACTTATGTATTTCTGTTGTTTAATAGTATAATCTTTATCTAAAATTCCCTCGCCATACTCTTTAAGTTCAAAATTCGGATTGTTAACACTAAGGGCATTAAAAAGCTTTTCTCTTTTTTCAACAAATGTATTCCAAATTTCGTCAGAGTACCAGTTATTATCGTTTTTCTCATTAACAGCATAATAGCAAGTATAGCCGGCACCACTTGGTCTTATCCACGGATTCTCATAAAAATCCTTTAATTCATCATATTTATTTTGTAATTCTATACTCTCCGTTTCTTCCGATAAAGATAAAATTTCTTCCGCCAACTTATAACTATGGTCATAATAGTAATATGCATACGGCTTTTTTTCACCGGTAGATGAAATATCCATCTTTACTTTTAACGCATAATTATAAATATACGAATAACTGCGTGACACCGCTGAAACAGAAAAAACGGCAGTGCTTGCAATTAATAATACAGCAAGTAATAAAGCACTTATTTTTTTAATACTCATAATAATCTCCTTTCAAAAAAGCGAAAAAGTAAACTCACGACCATACAATAAATTCGTTGTAAATTTATTGCATTATTTAAGACAGCTATATCTTATTTGATTCTAATAATATCACTTTCAACAATATTTGTCAATAATTACAAGAATAAATTTTTGAACATTAAAAAATTTATTTAGTCAAACAAAATTATACACCGATTCTTTTGCCGCAAGCGACAAAATTACGCTTGACTTTATAGAACACTTGTTCTATAATTAAATAAAAACAAATGTTCGAGGTGATGCGTTGTGAATATTAATTGTGCCGTTGACAAAAGCAAATATAAAAAGGACAGGGTTATTCTTCACAGCGACTGTAACGGATTTTATGCGAGCGTTGAGTGTTTGCATCATCCGAAATCAGGAACAAACCTGTTGCCGTGAGCGGTGATGCGGAAAATCGGCACGGAATTATTCTTGCTAAAAATGAGATTGCGAAGAAGTATAATGTAAAAACAGGCGAGGCAATCTGGCAGGCAAAGCAGAAATGTCCCGACCTCATAACCGTTCCTCCCCACTTTGATTTGTACAAGCGATTTTCAAAAATGGCAAGGAGAATTTACAGTGAATACACCGACAAAATCGAGCCGTTCGGACTTGACGAGGCATGGCTTGATGTTACCGACAATAAGAATATGAGCGGCAAAGAGATTGCACTCGAAATTAATCGCCGTATAAAACAGGAACTCGGAATAACCGTAAGCATCGGAGTCAGCTTTAATAAAATTTTTGCCAAATTCGGAAGTGACTATAAAAAGCCTGACGCTATAACCGAAATCACACGGGAAAATTACAGAGATATTGTGTGGAACTGTCCTGCAAAAGACCTTTTGTATGTTGGCAGAGCAACGGCAGAAAGCTTGAATCTATCGGCATTTATACGATTGGAGATATCGCAACCGCAGATGTTACACTGTTGCGGTCATATCTTGGAAAATGGGGCGACCTAATTTACGGCTTTGCAAACGGATACGACTCTTCCCCTGTTGCCCATATGAACGAAAACAGCGAGGTAAAGTCAATCGGTAACTCAACCACAACGCCGAAAGATATGGTAACCTTTAACGATGTAAAACAGGTTATATTCGTTTTGTGTGACAGCGTTTGCAGAAGAATGCGTGAACAGGGATTTATGGCAAAAACTGTTTGCATTACGATTCGTGACAACGAGCTGATGTCATTCAACCGACAGCACACAACAGAAATCCACACAAATCTTACAAAGGATATAACAAATGCGGCTATTGAGCTTTTCAAAAAAAGCTATAAAATGGAAAAGCCGCTGAGAAGTATCGGGGTAAGCGTTACGGATTTTATTCACGATGATCAGCCGCACCAGATGAGCCTTTTGCGTGATGAAAAGCGACTTATTCAGAACGAACAGCTTGACAAAACACTTGACAGATTAAAAAAGCGATTCGGCAATTATGCTGTTCGCCCTGCCGTTTTGCTTGATGACAAGGAGCTTTCGGATTTTAACCCAAAGGAAGATCATACAATTCATCCTGTCGGATATTTATAATAACGATGCATCTTAGGCAAAAAATTAAAGATGTTTCTCTGATTTTAATGGAGGTAACAAACTATGAAAAAGTATGTTAAAGTTACTGCCACATTTGATTGTGACGGAGATCTTATCCCCGAATATATTGTGTGGGATGACGGAAGAAGATACCGCATTGACAAAATTTCCGATGTGCGGTATGCGGCATCTCTCAAAGCAGGCGGTGCGGGAATACGCTACACCTGCCATATCCTCGGCAAAGAACGATACCTGTTTTTGGAGGAAAACAGGTGGTTTGTCGATGCCAAACAATAAGCGGAGGATTATATGCATAAGGTCAAAGCAAAGGGAATTTTATCTGCCGCAAACGGCATGAACATTTACAGAGGATGTCAACACGGATGCATTTATTGTGACGCACGCAGTAAATGCTATCAGATGAATCACCGATTTGAAGATATTGAGGTAAAAGAAAATGCCCCGGAATTGCTTGAAAACGCTTTAAAAAGGAAACGCAGAAAATGTATGATTGGTACGGGTGCGATGAGCGATCCGTACATTCCTCTTGAAAAAGAACTGAAACTGACACGAAGATGTCTTGAAATAATCAACCGCTACGGATTCGGTGTAACCGTACACACAAAGTCGGCATCTATTATGAGAGATATTGACCTGTTTACGAAAATAAACGATAAAAGCAAGGCTGTGTTACAGATGACGCTTACAACGGCAGACGAAAACCTTTGCAGAATAATTGAACCGAATGTTTCCGTTACTAAAGAAAGATTTGAAACACTCAAGGCATTTCACGAAAACGGTATTCCGAGTGTTGTGTGGTTTTCTCCGTTTTTACCGTTTATAAATGATACGAAAGAAAATATTGATGGACTTTTAAAGTATTGCATTGACGCAAAGGTTCGTGGAATAATATGCTTTGGCATAGGTCTTACTCTGCGTGACGGTGACAGAGAATATTTTTACAGCCGGCTTGACAAACACTTTCCTAATATGAAGGAACGATACATTTATACATACGGAAATTCATATCAGCTTACGAGCGGTAACAATAATGTTCTGATGAACAGGATTTCAGAAGTTTGCAGAAATCACGGAATTATGTTCGGAGTTGAAAATGTGTTTTCGTATTTGCATAAGTTTGAAAGCAAAACCGAACAGCTAAGTCTGTTTGACGGAATATAGGAAAATAAAAAAGATATACGGCAGAAAATTTTACCGTATATCTTTTGTTTTTTAAGTATTCACTGTTTTACAAATGTGATTTCATAGTCGTTATATTTAAGCACAACAGCCGAAACTTTACCGTTCTTTTGTGTGAGTGCGGCGGAAGTATTTGTTCCGTCATCAAATGACAAATTGACTTTGTCCGAAGCTGACACGGTATATTTTCCGCTGTGAGTTCCGTCATCCGGACTTCCCGCGAAAGCCATAAAGTAAAAGCGCCGTCATCGGAAAATGACATAGAGCCCTGATAAGCACTGTAATTTGTATTGTAAACCTCACTCATTTCGACCTCATCACCGCTCGCATTCTTAGCACCTTCGGGAACCCATGCAGATGAGGTAAGCTCGGCGTTTAATGACGGTGAAAGCACATTAACGGCAACGATTGCCGCAATAATAAATATGCAGGCGGCAATAACCGATGAAACAATTGCTGTTGTTTTCTTTTTCTTATTCTTCTTTTTTACAGCCCTGTTAGCCTCAAATTTTGCATAGTCAGGCTTTTTAACAGATTTTTTACTCATTTAATCACCGATATTTTACTTAAAGGATACAATAATTCCGCCGTAGTTTACGGTAATTTCAGCAGGAACATCACCGTTCCATTTGGTTACGGCAGCAATAACATTTTTATCGTTGGAATATGTTATTACAACGGAGTCGCCCTCAACAATGTACGCACCCGAATTTGCCGAGGCACTTGTGATTCCGTCAATAAATGTTCCGTCTTCATTAAAAGTAAATCCGCCGCCTGAATAAGCAGAGCCGAAAAGATCTCTCAAAGAATATTCTTCAGAAGAATTTTCGTCTTTTGCATAGTACGGAATAAGAGTTGCACTGAATTTTGGCTTTTGCTTCTCTCCACTGATTGTCGGAACAACAATTTCACTGTCATTTGAAGATGTTTCGGCTGTGTATCCCTGTTCTGTCGGCTCTTGTGAAGCTTCACCCGATTTGGTTGCAGGCTGTGTGGTTTCGGATACAGAGTCGGAAACATTCTGTGTTGAGTTTGTATTACCGATGGTTGTTGAAGCAGCCACAGTCGGTACTGTTGTTGCCGAATTATTATTTTTACCCGAAAGATTCATAAACAGGATAACCGCACCTGCAATTACTGCAACAAGTACAACAACACAAATAATTATTATCAATGATTTTTTGAACTTTTAACTGCGTGTTTACCGCTCATTTTGCGTTCTTCCTTTCTTCAGCCTCTTTTTTAGCTTTAAAAGATAACTTCTTTTCATCATTTTTCCGTTATAGAAAATAAATTCATCACCGTCAGCCAATTCATCAATTTCAAGATCCGAATAATCTTCTGCAACAGGCTCTTCATCATCACGGAACTGACCTTTGCGTCTGTTCTCCATTTTCTTATCAATTGTCTTGCTCTTTGAATCCCTGTCAACAATCATTGAATACATATTCTTATAAACTGCAGAATTGATTATAAAAGATAAAATTGACGGAACAATGAACAATGCAAGAACAATTGTGAAAATGATGAGCAGTACCGGAGTAAAACTGCACATAAGCACCGTTGCGCAAACAAGGAATAAAATAAAAATTCCGAAAACTGCAAACAGATTGTGTTTAAGCTCACCGATTGTCATAAGTGCGCTGTTTTTGTAAATATCCTTCATCTTGATATCAAAAGTAACCGTCATAGGCGGAACATAGAAGAACATAAACAGAAAGAAAATTGCAATTAAAATACAAATAACAAGCGGAACATAAAACATTCCGTTCTTTGAACCGAGTCCGAGATAAAGCACAATTGAGTAGTAGCTGATAAAAACAGCGGCATACATCACAACGCCGTGTATAAGGAATCTGAGCAGATTTTCCTTTATTCCGCCGATGAAATTTGAGAAAACATCAACATTTTCTTCTCCCCTTACCATATGGGAAGTAACCTGAGTTACGCCGGCATAAAACGGAAAAAGCGGAATTATCGTAAGAAAATATATAAACATTGAATTAAGACCCGTAAGGGTATTAATCAAAAAGAAAATTCCGAATATTACGGCAAACGGCAATGCAAAAAGCACATTCGTTAGCAAAAGTCGTGGTAAATTGTGAAACAATGACGAGAAAAATCCTGTCAATGCTACAGCGTTCTTTTCCGATGCCATAGCGCCCTCCAAAATTAAAAATTGAACGCTCCCGAAAACAAGCACCACAAAGCCGTGTCCAGCAAGGTTGAACAAAAGGTCATTATGAGTGCCGAAACAGATCGGGAACAAAAATCAATCACCTCATTTTTCAAAGAATTTGTTTGATGAGAATGACCGATTAAGCTGAAAAACATCCGTTTGAAATTTCAAAAGCATATGCCGACAGCTTTACAAGTGCCAGACAGAACAAAAATGTTCCCGGCAACACAATAAGCAGATAAAAACCTGCTCCTTTAAGTGAATATGTAACAATAAGATATGCCGCAGTAAGTCCTGTTCCAAAGCCTTTAAATGCTGAAACAAACGGCAAAAACGGTATTCCCCACGGTGCAAGTCCCAAGAGGAATACAACTGTGAGAAATATAAAATCAGATGCAAAGCAGGCACAAAATGTGCTGACAGCATTCTGACCGAGCCTTGCATCAAGATTTGTAGTAAACAGAAAATCAAGGGAATCAAGCATTTGCTTATCGGCTTTGGATGCATAAATTGAACCGAAAACAAGTCCGGTAAGAAAAGCCGAAACAAAGATAAGCACCACGGAATATCGCCTTATAAAAAATCTGACATCAGACGGTGAAATTCCCTTTGATCTGCGAAAAAGATAACGCTTTTTAAAAGAAAATACAATGCTTTTCATAAAATACATTCCTCTCATTGGTTGTCCGTTAAAATATATGAGGAATGTATTCATTTTATGTTAAGGCAAAATTATTTGCCAAGCTCCTCTGCCCTCTTTGTACAAGCGTCCATGCCGTCAAGAACAGCCTCATAGAAGCCGTGTTCTTTAAGCTTATCCATAGCGGCAATTGTTGTGCCTCCCTTTGAGCAAACCCTGTCTATGAGTGTTTCAACAGGCTCACCGCTGTCACGGAGCATTGCTGCCGAACCCTCAAGAGTTGCACAGACAAGGTTCATGGCCTTGTCATAGTCGATTCCGCAATTCTTTGCGTAATCAGCCATAGCCTTTGCAAAAAGATAAATATAAGCAGGACTGCTGCCGTTTACCGCAATTATTTCATTCATATGGCTTTCGTCAATATATTCGCAAACACCGCTGCCTGCAAACATATTGTAAACGATTGTTTTGTCATCATCGCTGATATTCTCAGACGGACAAAGGGCTGTTGCACCCTTTTTGAGCAAGAGAGGCGTATTAGGCATAACCCTTACAACAGGGCAGTCACACTCAAGACCTTTTCTTACATATGCAATAGATATGCCTGCGGCAATTGATACTACGGTTTTGGCTGTTGTAATGCTGTTTTTGAGGGACTCAAGAACTTCGGGATAATTCTGCGGCTTGACTGCAAGAACAACAATTGAACTGTTCTTTGCTATTTCATCGGCAGATGTCATTACATTTGCACCCATATTTTTCATAGCGGCACACTTTTCTTCGCTTACATCAAAAACATTGATAAAATCAGCCTTGCCGACGTTTTGTGCCATAAGTCCTTTTATAATGCTGTTGCCATATTGCCTGCGCCTATGAAACCTATTTTTTTCATTTTAAGACCTTCTTTGCAAAATTAATATCAGATACCGAAACTCGGGTTTGAGTAACATGAGAAATGGAAGTTGTGATAATTGTGCTGACCGTCACGGTCATAATCGCCGTAGAGGAATGTTTCCGCCTCGTCAACTCTTCTGTACAAAAGTCCCCAATAGCAAGAACCTGCCGCATGGTGGTACTGCAAAAGTGCATCAATGAGGTTCTGCTTATTGACATTATTCAAATCTCTTGAACCGCCCGAAGCAGAAACATAGTCCTTGTGGATATATCCTGTTGTGCCGTTTGAAAGCTTAACTTTATACCAGTTTGTGTTATAACGCTTGCCGTCAACAAATTTAAGTTTTGTTCCGTAGTTCATACGGGTAACAACGGAGTAGTTGGTTCCTGCACCTCTTCTGAGGTTTACATCTGAACCTGTGACCGTACCCGAAGCGCCTGCTTTGATAGTACCGCTTGAACCTGTGTTCAAGAGAACAGACTGGAGTTCGGAGTCATTGTAGAACACACCGCTGCCTACATTGTATGCAAAGCACACAAGTGCGTCAAACTGTTGCTGATTGAACTTTATACCGTTATTTACAAGGTAGGAATTTGTTGTGGTGGTATATCCGCCCTTGTTCACGGTCTGGCAAAGATAAGCATATGCCTGATTTGAAGTTATGTTGTTGTAGAACTGTTCGCCTGAAATTACAACCTTACCGTAACCGAGTGTAGGATCGGTTGTAATGCTGTCTGCTGTAACTTTTGAGAGAAATCCCTCATAGTTTGCAATAAGCTTGATTACCTCATCACTCGCTCTGCGCTCGGCACAGGCTGTGGTGGTTTTATTGGTTGTTGAGGTTACAAACACCTCGCCCTCACCGCCGCCTGCGTGGTGTAATACTTTGATTCGGTTTTAAATTTAGAATATGCCTTAACGGACCATTTGCCTGATTTTGAAAGCTTTTGTGTACCTGTCCAGATATAGGAGTTACCGTCTTTAACCTTATTTTTTGCGGTGACATTATAAGAGGTTGAACCGTTTGTAACTACAAAATACACGCCTACCCTGTCTGTGTCGGTAATAGCCTTAAAGCTTACATTTGAATTAAGCGGAGCGGAGTTTGGTGACGCATAGCAGAAACGCACACTCTCCCTCGGCATAACATGAATGAGACAGGTTGCCGCACCGTATGATGTTGAGGCTGTGATTGTTACATAGCCCTTGCCTACCGTGTCAACAACACCGTTCTTAACTGTTGCGATTTTCGTATTTGAACTTGACCATGTGACACCGCTTGTGCTTGATTTCAAAAGCATTGACTTCTGCCACGGAAGATTTACATTGCTGTTGGATATATTTACAGATGAGCCGGATTTTACGGTAATTTTGCAGGTTGCAGAATGAGAACCGCTTTTCGCAGTAATTGTTGCAGAGCCTGCTTTCTTGGCTGTTACAATACCTCGAGAGTCAACGGTTGCAACTCCTGTATTTAAGCTTGACCAAGAAACCTTTCCCGACGCTGTTGCTGTAATTGCAAATCTGTTGCCTGTGAAAATTGATTTGCTTGATACGGAAAGCTTAACAGATGAACCTGTTGACGGTTTTGCGGTTGTAGCTGAGTCGTTGTAGGCTGTGTCTGACCGTTCATCTTAACATAGTCTTTTTTTACATAGCCTGTTTTTGAATTTGATTTAAGCTTAATATTATACCAATCATTGTTATAAAGCTTTGTGCTTACAAAAGTAACCTTTGTATTTACTCTCATACAATCAACGACAGAATATCTTGTACCGGCACCGCTTCTGAGATTTACATAATCGTCTGTTATATAACCACTTACAGTTGACGCTGACGCAGTCGGCTGAGTTACAGGTTTGGTTGCCTTTGTTGCGGGTTGTGTTGCCTTCGTTGCAGGTTGGGTTGAACTGTTCATTTTTACATAGTCTTTTTTTATGTAACCTGTTTTAGCAGTTGAAGTAACCTTAACCTTATACCAGGCGGAGTTGTAGAGTGAAGTGCTTACAAAAGTAAGCTTAGTGTTCTTTCTCAGGCAACCAACAACAGAATAATTTGTGCCTGCTCCGCTTCTGAGATTCACATAATCGTCAGAAACATAACCTGTTACGCTTGATGCCGTTGTCGAAGAACTTACGGCAACATATTCCTTTGTAACATAGCCTGTCTTTGAATTTGATTTAAGCTTGATTTTGTACCACTTTGAGTTATAGAGCTTTCCGTCAACAAAAGTAAATTTTGTGTTCTTTGCCATACAGGTTATAACCGAATAATTCGTGCCTGCACCGCTTCTCAGATTTACATACGATGCATTTATATAGCTGATGCGCCTGCTGATACGCTTGCGGAAACCTCCTCGGTTGATTGAGCCGCATTAGCCGAAAATGCAGTTATTGCAACAGCACCTACCGATACTGCCATAAGAACCACAAGGACTATGCAGACTATGCGGACAAACAATTTTTGCTTTTTCATTTAGGTCCACCTTCTCAAAACTTCTTTGAATTATAATTACTTGTGAAAATTACCGAATATTTTTCCTCTTAATCTGCGAACATACTGCATAACAAATACGGTAATTGCATAATCATAGAGCAAAAAGAAAATATTTCCGGCAATCAAAAATGCCCACGGAACATAAAAACCGAAAACGGTAAATTCATCTGTCGGAATTGACAACAGCCATGTTGCGACAAAGAACGAACCGATGGCGGCAACATTAAATACCGCAAACTTGAGTATGTATTGAACTGCCCTGTTTTTGATTTTAAATTCAAAAGCGCCCTTTAAAATCGGATAATAGCCGAAAAGTGCAATGAAATATATAACAGCCTCTTTATCGCCGGCAAGGAGCGTTGAAAGCACGGCAGTTACACAAAACACACCGATTGCCCATCCATAACCGTATTCAACAACTATGCAGGAAATGAGAATTCCTGCAAGACAGGGCAAAGCGTATGTTCCGATTGGAACGAGAGATGTCATCATCATAAAAACGAGTGAGAGCGCCGCAATAATTCCGCAAACCGCAATACGCATTGTCCCCTTTTTGATACCGTTTTTCTTCATATTAACATCCCATTCTGCAACAATCACACAAGCAGTTTGCACACATCATTCCTGCACAAATATCGCAGAAGGATGAACCTGTTGCGTTAGGATTTGTTTGAGTATAACCGCCGTAGTTGTATGCTCTCTGGCTCTGCATATTGTTAAGAGCGGCTCGGTATTCCGTGTTGTTGGGGTCCATATTGCACGCAGTTGTGAAATATGAAAAAGCCTGTTCAGACCAACCTCTGCGGTATGCAATCATGCCCTTGAGATAATGCCATTCGGCGGTTCTCATTGACTGTGCTGTGTTTTCAAGAATCTGATCGGCCTGATCAAGAAGTCCTCTCTGAATGTAAATTCTTACATTGTAGAACTGTGAGCTTGAAGAATTTGCGTTATATGACGAACTGCCTGTTGAGCCTGTACCCTTACCCTTCTGACGCATCTGATTAATCATATCGTATGCCTCATTAATCTCCTTCATTTTCTGCTCCGCAACATCCGCAAGAGGACTGTCGGTGTAGTTATCGGGATGATATTTTTTAGCAAGGTTTCTGTACGCTGCTTTTACTTCTTCATCGGTAGCTGTTTCAGACACACCGAGAACCTCATAAGGATTATTCATTATTGACCTCCGTATCAAGTTTGCTTGTTACTCTGTTTTGTGATGCAGGGAATCCCAAAAGCATCATATTATCTAAAATTCCCTTAAAATCGGTAAAGTTCAAAAGATTGTAGGCATCATATGCCCTTGCAAGTGACTGATTCAGCACCGCTTTTATAAAATCCAATGATTTTACCTCACCTGTTTCTTGTTTACAAACGGATTAAATCCGTTTGATTTGATATCTTTTTCTATATCATCTGCGGCATCGACAAGATAAATCCACCTGCGATATGATAGCGATTCATAGAGAACTCTTTTTGAATTTCATCATGAGCCTCAGCCGACAATACAGCAGCAAGCATTAATGCCGTTGGATGAGCCGACATATCTACAGACGGCTTTTCCGAATGTTCAGCATCATACTGCATTTTCATCATATCAGAAACCGCTTTGTCCATATCGGGATACTTATCTGCCGCCTTTTTCCTCTGATGAGAAAAGAAAGGCTTTATGATTCTGCACAAAAGCTTTTTAAAAAATCCGCTGTCCTGAATATCATCAATGATTTTATAATAAACCGATATCATTGAAAATGCGGCAGCCTTTCTGTATGCGTCACCGGAATCTGTTGCAAACTTGCATTTTTTAAGAGGATTACAGGTGCATCTGCCGTCTTTAAAGCCTTTGCATGAACGGTTAAGCGACATTAAAAGCATTGCATAAAATGTGCAGTCATAGCTTAGCGTAAATCTTGTAAACACGGAGTAATCCTTACCCATTTGCCTGCAAAGACCGCAATACACAGCCTTATAAGCCTCGGATTCACGAACAAGCAGTTCGCTCTTTTGAATCTGCAAATAACCAAACACGGATTTCTCCTTTATACAATAATACATAGTATATTGTACAACAAAACAGAGTTAAAAGCAACAGAAATAACGGTATATTCTTTGGATAATCAGCCAAAATGAGCTTATTAACGGGAAATGTTGCAAAATTTTCTTCTCATATTATAATCATAGTGCAGATGTTCTCTTCTGTTAAGAATTGAATGTCAAAAATTATTTGCAAAACTAAAAAGGAATTTGCATATTATGAATGTTTACGATTTTGACAAAACGATTTACTATGGGGACTCAACAGCTGACTTCTATTTATTCTGCCTTAAAAGGCATAAAAAAATACTCACTCTTGCCCCATCGCTTTTGGAAGCATTTTTAAAATTCTATGTATTCAAAAAAGGTACAAAAACTGATTTTAAAGAAAAAATGTACAGATTTCTTACCTATTGCGATACTGAAAAGGATGTAAATGATTTCTGGAAGGAATACATAGGAAATATAAAACCGTTTTATCTTGAACAAAAGAAAGATGATGATGTAATTATTTCGGCGTCACCCGAATTTTTGCTGAAACCCGTTTGCAAAAGGCTCAAAATAAAAAACCTTATGGCGTCAAAGGTAGATATGCACAGCGGAAAATATTCGGGTGTAAACTGTCACGGCAAGGAAAAGGTAAAACGATTTTATGAGGCTTTTCCTGACGGAAAATTGACAATTTTTATTCGGACAGTTACAGTGATTCGCCGCTTGCGGAAATTGCAGAAAAAGCTTTTATGGTTGACGGCGACAAGGTTGAAGGTTGGATATTCTTTAAATAATTTTTACGGAGCAGAAATCTGTTCCGTATTTTTATTTTTTCGGGTTGCCAAAACATTGAGCCGTGTTTGTGTCCGACGAGTGTTTCAGCGGTTTTACCCGTTTAAACAGAAAAATTGCTATATGTCATACTTCCGTCCTCGCCAATACGGCTTGTTCATCGTCATACTTTCATCAACGCTCTCCCTAAAAACAGTTGTTTTCTTCTATCCACTTTTATTTTTACGGTTACTCTCTCCCCGTCTGAAATATAGTCGCCTTGCGTTGTGCATGAATGCACTTCCTTATGCTCCTTATTTCAAACAGCGCTTTGTCCCTTTTTCCGCCACAGGCGGCTGGTCGCCAAGGCTACCTCAAGTCGTCATCGCTTGCTTGCAAAATAGAAAAGACTTGATACACAAGGATA
>ENA-OQDE01000331-OQDE01000331.1-human-gut-metagenome-genome-assembly--contig:-NODE-331-length-29456-cov-2.887211_pt1 | contig 29456 bp, 42 predicted proteins | sample MGYA00242768_ERZ504595 | MGnify/ENA primary metagenome ERZ504595 (study PRJEB26092, sample SAMD00036307) | human gut metagenome | host: Homo sapiens | study: EMG produced TPA metagenomics assembly of... | reverse complement strand
CAGGACCATTCAACCAGATCGTAAATATCTTTAAAGTGATAATAAAAAGCCATCCTGCTGATTCCGCAATCCGATGTAATATCAGAAATCGTAATCTTGTCCAGAGGTTTTTGAAGCATTACTTCTTTAAAGATGCTTCCAGGGCCTGTTTCGTTGTGTTGGACATGAAATCCCTCCTTATCATGCGTTCCTTCCAATAGCATACAGGATAAACATGAACTTTACGTGAATTTTTTCAATTATTTTCCCGAAAACTCTGTACAGTCAGATTCCGGTATGCTATACTCTACCTCGCATTTATCAAATCAGAGGTGCATTTTGCCCTCTGGACTGGTTCGTGAACTTCCCAGTATAAAAAACCAAGTATCTCGTAAGGTGGTCTTTGCCACGGAATAAAAAAGTAAAGGAGATTGGAGAATGAATGCAAAAAAAGTCATCATTGACTGCGATCCCGGGATCGATGACGCACTCGCCCTGATGCTGGCGCTGCGATCACCGGAACTTGAGATTTTAGGGATCACAGTTGTCTCTGGAAATGTACCGGCAAAAAAAGGCGCGGCAAATGCGCAAAAAGTTCTGCACTGGATGAACCAACCGGACATTCCTGTTTATCTTGGAGAAGAACTGCCGCTTGTCCGTCCTTATGTGGATGCTATGGATACCCACGGAGAAGACGGTCTCGGCGAATCTCATTACCCCGAAATCACAAATGGAACAATCAATACGGATGGTGTGGGCTTTCTTGCCCGTACACTGCATGAAGCTGCCCAAAAGGAGGAGCCGGTTTCGATCATTGCGCTGGGACCTCTGACAAACCTGGCCAGACTGGTTCAAAATGATCCTGAAAGTCTTGCCGGTCTTGGAGAACTGATCAGTATGGGTGCAGCTGCCAGAGCCATGGAAACTGCTCTCCGGTGGCAGAGTACAACTACTGGTGTGATCCGCATGCCGCAGAAATTGTATATCGTGCATTTGAAGAACTGCCTGTTTTACAGGACAAACAGAATTCACATGGTGGGACTGGATGTGACAAGAAAAATCGTCCTGACTCCTGACATTTTAGAATACATGTGTTGTGTGAATCCGCAGATGGGGGAACGTATCCGAAATATTACCCGGTTCTATTTTGATTTTCACTGGAAACAGGAAGGAATCATCGGCTGTGTCATCAATGATCCGCTTGCAGTCGCTTACTTTATCGACCGTACTCTCTGCAGCGGAATGGAAGCCTGTACGAGAATTGCAACGGAAGGTCTGTGCATCGGACAGAGCGTTGTAGACAGATTTGACTTCTGGAAAGGACACAAAAACAGCTATATTCTGACCAGGACATCTCCATTGTCATTTATGCAGATGTTTTTTGACAGAGTTCTTGGGGTACCAGAGAAAACAAGCCTGCCCATGCTGGAACAGATCATGAAAGGAGACGTATTATGAGAAAATTTTCAACCAATAAACTTTGTATCCTCGCCCTTTGTTCGGTGATCAACCTGATCGGAGGTCAGATCGCACTGCTGCTTCGCTTTCCGATTTATCTGGATTCTTTTGGAACGGTATTTGCGGCCGCTGTGATGGGGCCTTTTTATGGAATGATTCCCGGAATCGTCAGTAATCTGATCGGAGGCGTGACAACCGATATTTACGCGCTTTATTACCTTCCGGTCCAGATGATCACCGGATGTATGGCCGGTTTTGTTTTCCGGAATGCCGCCTCATGACGGAAAAGATCTGGGAAAAATCCTGTTTGGAGCCGGAATGATCAGTATTCCGGGAACGCTGGTCAGCTCTTCGATTACTGCGATCGTATTCGGTGGAATCACCTCGTCCGGATCGACACTTCTGGTGCAGCTGTTCCATCATCTTGGTCTGGGGCTGACTGCAAGTGTATGCATGGTTCAGGGATTGACCGACTATGCAGACAGAGCCATCGTTCTGGCACTGACAGCCGTACTTCTGGCACTGCTTCCTTCTTCCGTTAAAGCAGCAGTAAATAAGTAAGGAGAATATACATGGAAAGATACAATAAGATCACAAATAAAAATCCGCGGGAAATCGTGCTGTTAAAAGGCAGACCTTGCGCCTGGGGAAAATGTCGTTTCTGCGATTATATTGAGGATAATTCACGGGATGTTCAGGAAATGAACGCCCTGAATCAGGAAGTCCTCTCCCATGTCACCGGAGAACTCGGTGTATTGGAAGTCATCAATTCGGGAAGCTGTTTTGAGCTTCCCGAGGAAACTCTGAAAATGATCAAAGAAATTATTGCGGAAAAGCAGATCCACCGTCTGTTTTTTGAATCCCACTGGATGTACCGGAAACATCTGCAGAAAATGCGGGATTATATGGAATTCCCATTACTTTTAAAATTGGTGTGGAAACATTTGATAAAACCTTCCGGGAGGAGTATTTAAATAAGCATGCAGATTTTGACTCTCCGGAAGAAGTCCGCAAATACTTTGACTCACCCTGCCTGATGGTCGGCATCAAAGGCCAGACAAAAGAAATGATCGATTATGATATCCGGATGTTAAAGACACATTTTGAATTGGGAACTGTCAATGTGTTTACGAACAACAGCACGGACGTCAAACGGGATCAGGAACTGGTTGACTGGTTTATGCAAAAATATGCCGACCTTCTGGAAGATCCGTCTGTGGAAGTCCTGTATGAAAAAACCGATTTCGGTGTGGGGGATTGATTTGCTTTTGTTTTCCTGTTACTTTGCATTCCACTGTCCGATCACTTCATTGACAGTTGAAACGGTTACAAACACGTCCTTTTTTGTGGTGTGCAGATAGTTGAGAAGCAGCCGGTACTCCTGCTGTGCAAGAATCGTCACAAGTTCTGTACGGTGTTTTTCATCATAGGCGCCCTGGGCGACATAGAGGGTGGCACCGCGTTTCAGATCATGGATGATATAATTCTGTATTTCCTTATAATCATCAGAAATGATGCACACCCGTTTTCGCTTATTAAATCCATCAATAAAATAATCCACAGCCATACCGTTTGCATACGTTCCAAGCAGACTGACAATGAGTGTCGGTACGTCATACACCAGGATAGATGTCATTGCTGTTACAAATCCGGACAGCATGACAGCTTTTCCAAGTTCCATGTGTGCAAATTTATTGAGAATTTTTGCCACAATATCTAACCCGCCGGAAGAGGCATTGACATGAAACAACATGGCCTGTCCAAGCGCTACGATCAGAGTATACGTAACAAGATCAAATACCTGATTGCCTGTAACGGATTCTGTGACCGGAATCAATCGTTCAAAGATCCAGAGAAAGATTGGAAGCAGGATCGAAGTGTAAATTGTCTTCGCCCCAAAATCCTTCCCAATCAGCAAAATCCGATCACAAGCAAAATGGCATTTAGAAAGAACGTAAGGATCGACATGGAAATCCCGGTGAGCTGGGAAAATACCAGCGCCAGACCGGAAATACTTCCCATGACGATTTACTGGGAACCATAAAAAATAAACGGCTGCCGATACAATCAGCATGGCAAATGTGATCACTGCAAATTCCCGGACTGTGTTTTTTAATTTCATGCTGTTACATCTCCTGCGTAAAAAATATTATAATTTCGTAAAACTCCACAAATTCTCAATCTGTGGTTCCAGTGTCGCATAATCCCAGGTACGGCTGCTTCGTTCTTTACTGTTTGGATCATGCACCTGAATCTTACCGTCTGCCATGCCTGTCAGCACGATAAAATGTCCGTCTGTTGTGAAATCGCCCTGCTTCATACTGCAGATGATCGGATGTCCTGCATTCAATTCTTCTGTGACAGAGCTTTCTGACAATGCAATCTCTGTTCCTGCTACTCTAAAATTCAAAGCGGCTTCCGTCATCAGACTCCAGCTGCTTCCGGAGCCTGCCACATAATATCCGTTGGCGTCTGCATAGGATGCGATCTTATACGGGGTAATACTGTTATCTCCGGTGAGTCCTGCAGCTACCATAGCAAGCGCTGTCGGACCACATCCACTGTTCGCTATGATTCCATCTCCATAATGAATATACCCCCACCGTTCATCCCACTGGATCAAGAGCGGAATCTCACCTTCTTTTACTTCTCCGATGGATTCAGCAGGTGCCTCATCTTTCTTCTCCGGATAATCTGCCACGAAATCTGTTGTCTCTGCATTTTTTGCCAGAAGCTCCAGCATACTCACCGGATAATTGCGGGAATCTGCAAGAATCTTTTGTACTTTTTTATCTTCTTTTGCACGATCAGAGAGTTTCTGCTGAAATTCTGCTGATAAGGTGCCGTCACTGCATACGAAATCATAGACCGGAGTCTGCGTATTTTCCGCTTCAGTTTTATCTTCCTTTTGAGCCGTATTATCAGTCTGCGTCTTTGTCTGCTTTTTTTTCTGCGAATCTTCTTTTGACAGCTGTCCTGCGATCCACCGTCCTGCAAGTGCCAGCAAAGCGAGCAAAATCAGGATACAGATCGTTCGTTCTACCAAAACGACCTTTTTTCTGTCAAATCTTCTTTTTCTTCTTTGGTATGCCATAGTTCAACCTCCGGTAACAGAATACCACATTCCTACAATGCTTTCCATACCTGAATGAATTCTTCTTTCATTTCCTTCGGTGTAATCTGCTTCTCAATCCCATTTAAAATCCTGCCGCTGTTGACTTCTGCCACCTCGATCTTGCCATAATCCATCCAGACAAAACAGGCAAAACAAAGGATGGAAAGTCCCAGACGAAACAAAAAAGAGTGATCCTCTGCTGCATCGTCCTCTGTGACAGAAGTTGTAAGATTTCCATATCTCGGATGAATCACAGGCGTGCTTCTGCCTGTCTCATGATAAGTCTGCGTGTCTGTCTGAGCAGTTCTCTTCTGCGTGCTTCTGAATCATTCATATCGATTTCCTCCTGTAAAAAAGACATATGACGAGCTTCCTACCCCATCATATGTCTTTTTTCAAGAACTAGAACTTTATCTGTCCGCCAGTTCTTTTACAATATCTTCCCATGTGACTCCTCGTTCCACCATAAGTACCATGGCATGATACAGGAAATCCGAAATCTCATACTTGATTTCCTCCGGATTTGGATTTTTTGCTGCAATCACGATCTCGGTTGCTTCTTCTCCAACTTTTTTCAAAATCTTATCGATTCCTTTATCAAACAGATAATTGGTATAAGAGCCTTCTTTTGGATGCTGTTTTCTGTCCTCGATTGTTGCATACACGGATTCAAATACCTGAAGTGGGTTTTTAGAATCGCATTCATTTCCAACAATCGGACGGTAAAAGCAGGTATGGTTTCCTGTATGACAGGCAGCACCTATCTGTTCTACCTGTGCCAACAGCGTATCATTGTCGCAATCGATCGACAGCGCTTTTACATACTGATAATGCCCGGAAGTTTCTCCCTTTACCCAACGACACTGTCTGCTACGGCTGTAATAGGTCATTTTTCCGGATTTGAGGGTATGATCAAATGCTTCCTCATTCATATAAGCCATCATAAGAACTTCTTTTGTTTTATAGTCCTGCACGATCACAGGAAGCAGTCCGTCTGAATTTAATGTAAAATCAGAAAAATTCATGGTACTCTCCAATGAGGTCATCTGGATTCCTTGCGAAACACACTCATTTTTAAATGCGTCGATATCCAGGGACGGTTCACTAATCAGCATGCCAGAAACTCCTTTGACCCCTTTGCATTTTAGAATTTTTAAAATTTCCTGCTGCTCCATGGTATCTGTTAGAACAACGCACGGAATCTCTGTGATATTCATCACAGAAAGCAGATCCAGGCGATGCATGAAAATAATCTCGGAACTGAATTTGTCGATCAGATGCTGCTGTTTGAACAAAGCATCAAAATCATTTAAAGATACTGCGATCCGTTCTTTTCCAAATCGTTTGGATACTTCTTCGATCAGTTCAAACGACAGCGGTTTGGAAAAATTCAGGATTGCCCGTTTTGCACCGGTGTACAGAATCTTTTTCACGTCTTCCTGTCTGCGTACATTTCCGCCTGCAACCATTGGAATACTGATGGCACGGTTCACTTTTTTCATCAGATCGATCGCTTCATCATGCTCGTCATCCGTATTGGACAGATCGAATACGATCAGCTCATCTGCCCCTTTGTCACAGTACTGCTTTGCAAGCCCGATCACATCGTCTGAGACGACTTCTTTATCATCAAACCATTTTATTGCTTTTCCCTTGTAAATAAAGATACAGGGGATCAATCTTTTATAACTCATCGTTTTGTTCTCCTTTATAAGCTGCCTTTCGTAGACCATACCCCGTTCATACGTGGTTCCTCCATGGTTGCCATATCCAGAGCCTTTCCAAATGCCTTGAACAAGGCTTCTGCCATATGGTGATTGTTTCCTCCGTCTACGATCTTTAAATGCAGGTTCATCGCTGCGCTGTAAGAGACTGCATAAAAGAATTCACGGATCATCTCTGTATCCAGAGTTCCCAGTTTTTCCACTGTAAACTCTGCCTGATAATTCAGGTAAGGGCGACCGGATAAGTCTACTGCACACATGGCGAGTGTCTCGTCCATAGGAAGCAGAAAGCTTCCGTAACGCTTGATCCCTTTTTTTTCTCCCAGTGCTGCTGCGATTGCCTGCCCAGCTACGATCCCGGTATCCTCGATCGTATGATGGGAATCCACCTCCAGATCTCCTGTTACGTGCACCTTCAGATCAAACAGACCATGTCTGGCAAATCCATTCAGCATATGATCAAAAAACGGAATTCCGGTTGCAATCTCATTTTCCCCGGTTCCATCCAGATTGATCGTCAGAGAAATGTCCGTCTCTTTTGTTTTTCGTTCGATTGTTGCTGCGCGCTGTTCCATTTTTAATCCCTCTTTTCAAAGCGGACATGGATGGAGTTTGCATGTGCCGTGAGCTGTTCTGCTTTTGCAAACTGCTCGATGTCCTGATGTACGGTCTCCAGTGCTTCTTCTGAGTAAGAAATAATGCTGGATTTTTTCAAAAAGTCATCTACAGACAACGGAGAGAAGAATTTGGCAGTCCCGTTTGTCGGAAGGACATGATTTGGTCCTGCAAAATAATCTCCAAGAGGCTCACTGCTGTATTCTCCGATAAAGATGGCACCCGCATTGCGAATCTTGGTCATCACGGTAAATGCATCTTTTGTCACGATTTCCAGATGCTCAGATGCGATTTCGTTTGCAGCGTCGATCGCGTCATCCAGCGTCTCGGCGATCAGAATATGCCCATAGTTATCCAGAGATTTCTGAATGATCTCGCCTCTGGAGAGCTCTTTTACAAATCCGTCCACTTCCCGGGATACTTCTTCTGCCAGCTCTTCACTGGTCGTCACAAGAATTGCAGATGCCAGCTCATCATGTTCTGCCTGGGACAGAAGATCCGCTGCCACGTAACGTGGATTGGCAGTCTCGTCTGCAAGAACAAGGATCTCACTCGGTCCTGCGATCGAATCAATGCTGACATGACCGTACACTGCTTTTTTGGCAAGTGCTACATAGATATTGCCCGGTCCCACAATCTTATCCACTTTCGGGATGCTCTCGGTTCCATAAGCAAGTGCTGCGATTGCCTGTGCACCGCCCACTTTATAGACTGCATCCACACCCGCTTCCTTTGCCGCAACCAGCGTTGCCGGATTGACTTTACCGTCTTTTCCCGGCGGCGTGACCATAATGATCTCATCCACACCAGCCACTTTTGCGGGAACGATATTCATCAGAACAGAAGACGGATAAACAGCCTTTCCTCCCGGTACATACACACCAACCCTTTGAAGCGGCGTCACTTTCTGTCCTAGGATCGTACCGTCCGGTTTGCTGTCAAACCAACTGTACTGCATCTGTTTTGCATGATAGGATTCGATATTTTTCAGTGATTTTCGGATGACATTCAGAAGAGAGGAATCCACCTGGGAATAGGCTTTTTGAATCTCTTCTTCTGTTACCTGAATATTATCCGCATTAAGTGCTGCACCGTCAAATTTTTCCGTATAAGCGAACACGGCTTCGTCACGTCTGTTTTTTACTTCATCCAGAATCTCGCGGACACTTGCTTCATACGTTCCATAACTGTTGGGACTTCTTTTGAGCAGATCTTCGAGCAGATTTTTTCTGGTTGTTTCATCTAATCGTTCAATTCTCATACTGTTTCCCCCTCCAAAAGATTTCGGATCCTTCCAATCAGATCACGGATCCGGTCATTCTCCATCCGCATGCTGACTGGATTTACGATCATGCGCGCAGAAAGCGGACACACTTCTTCAAGCACCGTCAGTCCGTTTTCCTTTAAGGTGGATCCCGTCTCCACAATATCAACGATCACTTCAGAAAGCCCGACGATCGGTGCCAGCTCAATGGAACCGTTCATCTTGATGATCTCTACGGTCTGATGCTTCTTATTATAAAAATAGTCCTTTGCGATCTTTGGGTATTTGGTTGCCACGCGGATCACCTCACGATGCTCCAAAAGCTCTTTGGCATCCTGTGGCCCGCATACACACATTCTGCAGGAGCCGAATCCAAGATCCAGTACCTCATGTACGTTGCGTCCTTCTTCCACGATCGTATCTTTGCCGACAACTCCGATATCTGCTGCTCCATATTCGACATAAGTCGGAACATCCGGCCCTTTTGCGAGGAAAAACTTTAATTTTAATTCTTCATTGACAAACACCAGTTTTCTGGAATCCTTCTCTTTCATTTCTTCACAGGTGATTCCAAGCTGTTCCAGCATCTCCAGTGTTTTACTTGCCAGGCGTCCCTTGGTCAGGGCAAAGGTTAAATATTTCATCTGTTCTCCCTCGCTTTCGCTTTTTTTCTGGCATTTACCTTCTTTTCTTCTCCGGTAGAGAGGTTTACCATGTCAATCGTCAGATTCTCGTTCAAATACAGCATGCTGACCGCATGTGTCCGTTTCCCGTAAGCGATAAAGGTCTCTTTTGAATCTTCCTCAGTCCGTTTCAAAAGTTCCATGTATTTTCCTTTTTCACGGAAATCTTTTGCCAGTGCAATGGCCCATTTTTCTGTGGCATCGGTATAGACGATGAGATTGTTGTGACCGGTCTCCACAGTGATCTTCTGTCTGGACAGAGCGTTTTGCAGCTCATCAATGATAATGGCAAATCCGATCGACGGCGTCTGCTTTCCAAACTTTTCCAGAAGATGGTCATAACGTCCGCCTGTCACAATGGCATCACCGGTTCCGTAAGTATAGGCCCGAAATACAATCCCGGTATAGTATCCATAATGACCGCTCATACTCAGATCAAAGGTCACATAATCATCAGCCCCATACAATGCAAGCAGTTTATAAATCTTCAAAAGCCGTCCCACCGCTTGTTTTGCCTGATCGGTAGGCGCATGCTCAACGGCCTTTTTCAGCACATCCACATCTCCTGCGAACTCCGGAAGCAGACGGAACGTCTCTTTTAATTCCGGGGAGGCATCCGCCTGCTCTAAGAGTTCCTCGACTCCAAAGAAATTCCGGTTTGCGATCAGATTATAGATTTCTTCCTGCTTTTCTTTTGAAAGTCCTGTAGCTTCCATGAGACTCTGCAGGAAATCCACATGTCCGATATTCACCTGAAATTCTTTGAGTCCTACTTTTTTCAGACCATCTACGACCATGGCGATCATCTCGGCATCTGCTTCCACAGAATCGATTCCGATCAGCTCAGCACCAAGCTGTGTACTCTCTTTTAAGCGTCCCTGATAACTGCTGTGATTGATAAAGGTACTTCCCACATAACAAAGACGGATCGGAAAGTCTTCGGTCTCAAACAGGGTTGCTGCCGCTCTTGCGATCGAAGGAGTGATATCCGGCCGAAGTGCCAGTGTATCCCCTTCCCGGTCAAAAAACTTATACAGCTCTCTGGATGAAATCGTTCCGATCTCTTTGCGGAACACATCAAAATATTCAAAAGTCGGAGTCTGAATATCCTGATATCCGTAAAGATGCAGCACCTGATGAAGTTTATCCTGTACTGCCAGCTTTGCTCTGCATTCATTACTGTAAATATCTCGAACTCCTTCGGGAGTATGTAACTTTTGTTCCATAATTCATAACACCCTTTCACTTTACTATGCTAATACATTAAATTATTCTGTAATTATACGAACTTTCATTTCTTCTGTCAATCCCTGTCATCCAAATCTTTTTGAATATAATCCAGATACGGGACAAAACAATGATTTTTCAAGGCCATAAAATATTCCGGGGAAAGTTCTTCAAACCGAATACTTTTGCGCCCGCCGGACTGTGCCCGTTTCCAGAATTTCAAAAGTTCTTCAAATCTCATGTAATACAACGTTTCTTTCTGACTATAATAAATAATCAGAAAAGAAATCCCCTGCTGTTTTTCATACTTCTCCATAAAAGAAACCTGATGTTCGTGAACATTCTGAAGCGGAAATGTATCTGCGGCACACTCTTTTGCGTCAAAACAAATGGGAATTCCCTGAACAGCTCCGATATAATCCACGGTGCTGACCTTGTCAAAATAGGCAAGTGTGATATGACGCCGTTCCTTGTCAATCCGAACCGGAGTGATCGGGGTCGGCACTTTCTGGATCAGCGCCAGTCCCATTTCTTCATACCGGGTATTTGTGTAATTGATCATATCTTCCAGGGTAGAACCACGAAGTCCCCTTGAATTCCAGGTTCCCATTACAACACCCCTTTTTCGGCTGCAATCCTGTAAAACTGTTTCGGAAGCGGCGCTGTAAACTCTTTCTTGGATACGCTGCATAAGGTTTGCGTACATACCGGAAACTGCAGTCTGGCAGCATGAAGAAGCTGTGACTGCAAGTGATATTTCTGCTCGTATTCCCGGTTGATCTGCGATGCTCCGTATTTGTGGTCTCCAATCAGCGGATGTCCGACCGAAGCCAGATGGGCACGGATCTGGTGGGTCTTCCCGGTGATCAGATGCACTTCTAAAAGCGTTACACCGTCATGGGACTTTATCGGACGGTATTCGGTGATGATCCGTGCACTTCCAGGTCTTTCCTGAAACAGTATTTCTACTTTGTTGGTGCGCTCGTCCTTAAAAAGCCATCCTTCTACCCGGCTCGGTTTTTCGATGATTCCCGCTGTCAGGCAGAGATAATATTTTCCAATGGTGCGATCATGAAACATCTGGCTGAGTGACTGCAGTCCTGCCATGCTTTTCCCTGCCGCTACAATTCCGCTTGTATTGCGGTCCAGACGGTTGCAGATGGAAGGTCTGAATGTCCGGAGATCCTCCTCTGTCAGTGCATGGCTCTGGATCAGATAAGAAATCAGATGCTCCACCAAAGACTCGTCTGACCTTGCTGCTTTCTGAGAGAGCATCCCCACAGGCTTGTTGATCAGAATAATATCCTCATCCTCATAGAGAATGTCCAGACTGACATTTGTATAGCCGGAAAACGCTTCCGAAAATTTTTGGATCGTTTCATCTGATAAAAATAATTTTACACAGTCGCCCTTTGCCAGCTTTTCATTGCCGGACGCCTTTTTCCCGTTCAGCGTAATATTTTTTTTCCGGAGCATTTTGTACAAAAAACTCTTCGGGGCTTTATTTAAGTATTTGCCAAGCAGCTTGTCAAACCGCTGCCCGGCTTCCTGTTCTGTAATCTTGATTTCCTGCATGTTTTGTAACTCCTCATTACATGGAGAGGTTTAAAAGAAGCTGTCTGGTCTGCGCTTCTTCCTCTCCGTTTATTTTGGCATTTTCTACCATGGCGATCGATTCCAGTCCTTCGATCCTGGAGAGAAAAACCTTATAATCCTGATAAAATTTCACAGTGGAATACGAAAGACGATTCTGCGTCATCATATCCCTGATATGTTTGGAAAGGACGTTTAAATCGACCTTTTTGCTGTCTGTGTATCCAAATACCGTTCCGTTGGAGATCACCACACACTCCACCGGCATGATTTTTTCACGGGTTGTCAGGACAAGATCGTATACTCTGGTCGTATGCGGTGCTTTTGTATCAACCTCATGAACCAGCTTCTGATCTACAGAAGCATAAGGAAACCTGGTGATAACTCCCACCAGCGCTTTTGCGGCAGGAAGACAGCAAGAATTGCCACCACTGTCAGAAGATTGCTTCTTGTTTTTGTCTGTACGTAGCCCAGTGTAAAAATGGCAGCTACGAGCAGAAAATAAATCACAGTCCGGATGATTTCTACTTTTTTCTTATAATCCAGATAACCTGGAGTTCCTTTTTCGATTCGCTTCATTTGTTCTTCTCTCCTACTTTTTCCCAATGGTCTGTACGTTTAAAATCCAACTGACCGGAACGATCCTGACCAGTATGTACAGTGCCCTCATCCAGAACCCGAAGATTGAGACTGCTTTTTTTCGTCTCGCATCCAGAAGTGCCTGTTTTACTACGTTTGGAGCCTTTGCCATTGTCATTTTTGAGCGGATTTTCAGGTTGCCCGCACCGCTCAAAAAATTCTGTGTCCACAGGTCCCGGGCAGACTGCAGTGACATAGATTCCTTTTTTCTTCCACTCTGCGCCAAGAGCTCTGGAAAAGCTGAGTACATAAGATTTGGTGGCTGCATAAACCGCAAACCCGGGCTGCGGAGCAAATGCCGCAGCAGATGCAATCTGCAGGAGCCGACTTCCTTGTGACAGATAGGGCGCACACAAAAGCGTCATGTTTGTCAATGCCTCACAGTTGAGACGCACCATCTCACTTTGTGCGGGCCACTCTTCTTTTGCGATATCCAAAACAGTACCGCTTTTTCCGAAGCCTGCTGCATTCACCAGCATCCGGATATCGGGTCTTAGACGCTGCAGTGTATCTTTGACCGTTTGCAGAAACATCGGATCTGTCAGATCTCCTGCAAAGATGCGGACCGGAACCGAACAGGTCTTCGCGATCGCTTCCAGTCGGTCTTTTCTGCGTGAAATGATCCACAATTCATCCAGGTTCATATAGAAATGCGGAATCTGGCGGACAAACTCCCGCCCCATACCGGAGGATGCCCCGGTGATCACTGCAATTTTCATCTTCCACGCCTCTTTTCTGTCTTCTTTTTCTGTACATTCCGTATGGTCTTTTTCTTCTGTTTTGGTCTGCCCGTTTTGACAGGCTGTTCCTTTTTCAATCTGCGCGGGCGGATCAGACAATTCTTTTCAAATCCGATCAGATCTGTTCTGCCGGCTTTTTTCAGCGCCTCTGCAACCAGATCATAGTTTTCCGGATTCCGATACTGGATCAACGCTCTCTGCAGGGCTTTCTCATGCGGATTTTTCGGAACATAGACCGGTTTCATTGTCCGCGGATCCACACCGGTATAGTACATACAGGTAGAAATCGTAGACGGAGTCGGATAGAAGTCCTGCACCTGCTCCGGCATATATCCAAGATCTCTGCAGTATTCTGCCAGTTCCACTGCTTCTTTTAACGTCGATCCCGGATGAGAGGACATCAGATACGGCACCAGATATTGCTCTTTTCCGATTTTCTGGTTCATGGCATAAAACTTTTTCGTAAAGGTCTCATACACATTGTTGGCCGGTTTTCCCATCATAGAAAGAACCGGATCTGAAACGTGTTCCGGTGCCACCTTTAACTGTCCGCTGACATGATACTCACATAATTCTTTCAAAAACGTATCATCTGCGTCCGCCAGCAGATAGTCGAAACGAATTCCGGAACGGATAAAGACTTCTTCACTTTCGGAACTTTTCTCAGCTTTCGCAGAAGTGCTACATAGTCTTTGTGATCTGCATTCAGGTTTTTGCAAGGTGTCGGGAACAGACACTGCTTTGTCTTACACACGCCTTTGGTCATCTGCTTTTCACAGGATGGATGCCGGAAATTTGCAGTCGGTCCGCCCACATCATGGATATATCCCTTAAAATCAGGATCCTGCGTAATCTCCTTTGCCTCCTGCAGCAGAGATTCGTGACTTCGTGTCTGTACGATCCGCCCCTGGTGGAAGGTCAGTGCGCAGAAGCTGCATCCGCCAAAACAGCCCCTGTTGCTGATCAGACTGAACTTGATCTCTGCGGTCGCCGGAACTCCTCCCAGTTTTTCATAATCCGGATGGGCACAGCGGGTAAACGGCAGTGCATAGACATCATCCATCTCCATCTGCGTCAGCGGTTTTGACGGAGGGTTCTGTACCACATATAAATGTTCGGAATACGGTTCGACCAGACGCTTTCCGGAAAATGGATCCGTATTACAGTACTGGGTGTAAAAACTTCTGGCATAAGAAAGCCTGTCCGCTTTTAATTCTTCAAAAGACGGAAGCATCACGGCATCATAAACCGAATCCAGAGATTTTGTCTTGACTGTTGTCCCGCTGATGTAAGTGATATCTGACACGGCAATTCCTGCATCCAGGCTTCCGCAATCTCGACGATCGAGTGCTCGCCCATCCCGTAGGAAATCATATCTGCTCCGGAATCCAGAAGGACAGAACGCTTCAGCGGTCAGACCAGTAATCATAGTGTGCAAGCCTTCGAAGGCTCGCTTCAATTCCGCCGAGAATAACCGGCGTCTGTTTGTAGGTCTGACGGATCAGGTTTCCATAGACCACGGTTGCATAATCCGGACGTCTGCCCATCACGCCGCCGGGCGTATAGGCATCGGACTTTCTGCGCTTTTTGGAGACAGAATAGTGATTCACCATGGAATCCATATTGCCGGCAGATACTAAAAATGCAAGCCTTGGCTCTCCGTATATGGTCACACTGTCTTTGTCCTTCCAGTCCGGCTGGGAAATGATCCCGATCCGATAGCCTCTGGATTCCAGAAGTCTTGTGATCACGGCAGGACCAAAAGACGGATGATCGACATACGCATCTCCGGTAATATAGACAAAATCAACCCGGTCCCATCCTCTGTCTTTCATATCCTGTCTGCAAATTGGTAAAAACCTTTCTCTCATGTATTTATACTCCACATCTTTCATATGTTTTTGCTTGGATCTCATCATAACTGCGGATAAAATAGTCCGCCTTTTCTTTTTTCTCTTTTTCATCACTTGCCGAGAATGCATCATCCACTGCACACACTGTCATTCCCGCATTGCGCCCGGCTTCGATCCCCTTTGGAACGTCTTCAAATACCAGACACTCTTCCGGCCGTACACCGAGGTCCTCTGCCACTTTCAGATAAACATCCGGTGCAGGCTTTCCTTTTTTCACTTCACATCCGGTGCGTACAGAAGAAAAATACTCCCGGATCTGCAGCGCGTCCAGAGCGGCAAGAGCCAGCTCCTTTGCATTGCTCGTAGCAATTCCCATCAGGATCTGCTCCTGCTTTAATAATTCCAGAAATCCTTTTGCCCCCGGCTTTAGCTCCACTTGGGTCTGATACAGATGCAGTGTCATATCGATCCACTCCTTTTGCACATCTTCCAGCGAACAGGAGAGTTCTGGAAATACATCCAGAAAATACTGTGCGGTCTCTGTATAGCTTTTTCCCTCCAATGCCTTGGCGAATCCCGGCGGCGGGGTCAGATGGTATTTCTTTAAAAAGATCCGGTCTACTTCCGGCCAGATCCACATGGAATCCGTCAGCGTCCCATCCATATCAAAAATTACTGCTTTTTTTCCACTGAGCATAGTGCATCCTTCTCTTTCTCTGTCAATTCCCGATATTCACCGGGCATTAAAGTTTCATCCAGCTGAAGCGGTCCCATACTGAGCCTCTTCAGATAAATGACTTTCTTACCGACTGCTTCAAACATCCGCTTCACCTGATGAAACTTTCCTTCGCAGATCGTCAGAAGAATCTCTGAAACTTCTCCCGACTTTACTACCTCCAACACTGCAGGAGCAGTTCAGCTTTTCTCATGGATATCCACGCCTTCCGCAAATTTACGGACATCTTCCTGCGTGACGATCCCCTGCACTTTCGCATAATACGTCTTATCTACATGCTTTTTCGGGGAAAGCAGCCGATGCGCCAGTTCCCCGTCATTGGTGATCAGCAGCAACCCTTCGGTATCTTTATCCAGACGTCCTACCGGAAACAGATCCTTTCTTTTGCGGGAAACAATCAGGTCGATCACGGTCTTTTCTCTGGCATCCTCTGTTGCCGAAATCACCCCTGCAGGCTTGTGCAGCATATAATATTCTTTTTTTGTGTATTCGACGATCTGACCGTCGAATACAACGGTTGTCTCTTCGGTATCGATCTTTGTTTCCGGCTTTTTCACACAAGCGCCATCCACAGACACTCTGCCTTTGGAAATCGCCCGCTTTACTTCTGTTCTTGTGCCCATTCCCATATCTGCGAGATATTTATCCAGTCTTATCTTCATTTCTTTTCATCCTTATGACTGCCAGCGCCAGCCCGGCAGATATTTATTTTTCAGCGTCTGGTTTGCCAGTTTTCCAAATCCAAGCGGATATCCGTCCACACAGACCAGATACCATCCTTTCTCCTTGCGGGAGACAAGATCTTCTACATCCAGAGTCTCTCCTTTTAAATATTTGATCACACGTTCATCCTGTACGGATAAATCCAGAATATTGGCATACTCTTCTTTTTTCAGTGACATTGCAAACGCCTGACTCGGTTCAAACCGCTTTTTCTTAAGTTCTCCGAGCAGCAATCCGGTTCTTAAAAAGCGGACACCGTTCAGCTTTGGAAGTCCCTTCGGCATATAGTAGACTCTCTCTCCATGGATATCCAATCTTGATGCTTCCGGTTTCCAGGAAACGTTCCGGAAAAACTCTTCCAGCTCTTCCGGCAGTTTTCCGCCTTTTTTAGAATCTTTTTCTTTCAGAGCAATTGGAGAGCCTTCCCCCTTTTTCAACAGTGCAAGATAATGCCCTTCCCCTTCCATTCGATGCGGAAAAATCCGGACTGTCTTTGCAAGATTCGGGTTTTTGCTGTCTGTTACTTCCGGCATTCCCGGTGCAAAGCCTTCATATCCTGCCATCTCACAAATCTCAAACTCAGGATATTCTTCCAGCAGATATTCGATGGTCTGCTCATTCTCTGACGGATCAAAGGTACAGGTAGAATACAGCATCATTCCACCCGGACGCAGCATGGATGCCGCCTGCGTGATGATACTTCGCTGAATTTTTGAGAAAAACTCCGGACCATGCTCTTCCCATGCTTTGACCATCTTTTTATCTTTTCGAAACATTCCTTCTCCGGAACACGGAGCATCGATCAGGATCTTGTCAAAATATTCCGGAAAATACTCGGTCAGCTTGCCCGGCTCTTCGCTGAGCACCAGCATATTTCCGATTCCGAATAATTCAATATTCTTCAGCAGACCTTTGGCTCTGGAATTGCTGATGTCATTTGCCATCAGAACTCCTTTTCCCTGTAACTTTGCCCCAAGCTCTGTCGCCTTTCCTCCGGGAGCGGCACATACATCCAGCACCCGGTCTCCCGGCTCGATCAAAAGCCGGTCTGCCGGTGTCATCGCGCTTGGCTCCTGCAGATAATACAGTCCTGCAAAATAGTACGGATGCTTTGCCGGCTGGATCTGATCTCCGTCATAATAAAATCCATTTGAGATCCATGGAACCGGACGCAGCGGCATGGAGCGATTTTCAAGAAATCCTCCACGGAAATTTTGTTTGTATTAACACGGAGTCCGTAATGACGCGGCTCCTCATAGCATTTTAAATAATCCTCATATTCTTCACCCAAAAGGTGTTTCATCTTTTCTTCAAATGTATTTGGTAAATTCATATTCATTCCTCCACATGAACATGATTATACCATAATTCCTATAGTAAGACTACCTGGAATACACACATTTTATTCTGGCATTTTCTGCATACTGCAGCACCGGATACGGATTTATGCTGATTTCTTCCGTTCCTTCTTTCAGATAAATTCCAAGATGGAGATGCACCGGAAACTCCCCTGTTGTTCCCTCCTCTCCATATCCGCTGTCCCCCATATATCCGAGCAGATCTCCTGCCTTTACCGGATCTCCCTTCTCAAGCTCCGCATAAGAATCCAGATGTGCATAATAAAAATACGCTCCCGTCGGTGCCGTGATCCCAATCCTCCAGCCGCCCTTTTCCAGCCAGCCTTTTTCGGTTACGACACCATCCGTCATGCTTACAACAGGATAATACCCGGCGTATTTTTCTCTGCCATAATATCTGTCCCCTCATGCCCCCGTTTTCCTCCGTAATTTCGTTCAAACATCCAGGAATCAACATAAGAAATCTTATCCTCGGTATCATCCAGAGACTGCGGGATGGGGAAATATTTTACATCATTCCAGATTGCCCTGCATGATTGCACATAAGCATCCCAGCCGTTTGGTTTCGCCATTGGCTGTACAGCTTCTGAAATCCGGAGGGTGAGACTTTTCCTGGAAATCTGCGGTTTTCAAAGTCTGTTGCCATCCAGTAGAGTCCCACGTCCCGTCCCGGATCTGCAGCCTGTTTCAAATAAACCTGCATGGTTTCAGAAACAGGCTGCCTGCGAAAATCAGGCTGAGATACCACCGGTTTTTGAAGTCTCTGAAATCCACTGACAGAAATCAAAACCCCGGTATTTAATACGGCAAAAAATGCCAGAAGAAAAATTCCCGCAAAATAGCTGATATATCTGTGACGCATAGAACTTTCTCCCGTTGGATGTTTCAAATTATCGTATGCCGGTTTCTTCTAAAACTTTCCACTGATAAATGTCCCATATCGTCATATACATATAACAACAAGTGAATCGGAGTTTTCCTATGAGAAAAAATCTGGCCGGAATCGGAGTTCTGATCTGTTTTGCCTTTATGCTTTTATTTCCAAAAGATGTATTTAATGGAGCCAGCAAAGGTCTGCTGCTATGGTTTCATACGGTCTTTCCCACACTGTTTCCCTTTTTGATCATCACAAACCTGCTGATGTCCACCAACTGCATCCGTCTGATTGCCCGCCTGTTCGGCCCTCTTCTGAACAAAATCTTCCGGGTCTCTCCAAACGGGAGCTTTGCGATCATTGCAGGCTTTCTCTGCGGATATCCTATGGGCGCCAAAATTTCCGCAGACCTGACACATACAAAACAGATTTCACCGCAGGAAGGAGCGTATCTGCTCTCCTTTTGCAACAATACAAGTCCGGTCTTTATTTTCAATTTTGTAGTCTGGAAAACACTGGGAAAAAGCGAACTGATGATTCCGTCCATCCTGATTCTGACAGCTGCGCCCATTCTGGTCAGCTTTTTTACGAGAAGAACGTATTTGAAGGGAAAACATGCATTTCAGGCTCCGGATTCAGACTGGCAGAAAAATACGTTCTGGTCCTTTGACATTTTGGATCACTGCATTATGGACAGCTTTGAAGCAATCACAAAAGTGGGGGCTATATGATTCTTTTCTCCGTGTTGATCGCACTGTCAGAAAACCTGGCATCCTGCTTTCCGGCGGTCCAAATTCTTCTGCCGCTTTTGGAGATCACAAACGGGATTCAGCTGATTGGAATGTCTGCAGTTTCTTTTCCTGTAAAATACATTTTGGTGCTCTCTCTGACAGCATTCGGAGGCATATGCGCTGCCGCCCAGACACAGTGCATGATACAAAAAGCCAGGTTTTCTAATCTTTTCCTACATAACACAAAAGCTGGACTACCGCTCTGGTAACCAGCCTGCTTGGCATCTTATATCTTTTATGCTTCGCCTGAGAACTCCTGTCCTTCTTCCGGAGTCGGAGACTCTAATTCTGCACGATTTGTGCGGACAACATCATAACACTCCTGAAGGGAGTTGATCAGTCCGTCATATTTTGTAGTATAGCTGTCTAATGTATGACCGATAATACTCTCTGCATTGGCAAGCAGATCATCGGTATACTGGATTGCACCCATACGGATTTCATTCGCATCCATTGTGGCATTGTCGATGATCTCCTGAGCCTGTGCAGTCGCCTGTGTCACGATCTCATTTGCCTGTGCATATGCCTGCTGCATGATCTCATGCTCACTGACAAGCTCTGTTGTCTGTACCTGTGCTTCTTCGATCATCGCATCGGCTTTTGCTTTTGCATCCGCAAGGATCGCATCCCGGTTGCTGATGATCTTCTGATATCTCTTGATCTCATCCGGAGTCTTCATTCTGAGTTCTCTCAAAAGCTCATCCAGATGTTCTTTATTTACAATAATCTTTGTCGAGGATAACGGCTGAAACTTACAATCTTTGTCAATGTACTCTTCAATCTCCTCAATAATCTGTTCAATACGGCTGCTCATAGTTACACTCTCCTTTTTGCTTTCATCTTCGCTTCCAACTCTCCTGCTACCGCTTCTGGCACAAACTGTGATACATCTCCCCCATAAGCGGCAATCTCCCTGACGGTTGTAGAGCTTAAGTAAGAATATTCAATACTGGTAGTCAGAAACATCGTCTCCAGATCCGGCTCCAGTTTATGGTTCGTCTGCGACATCTGCAATTCATATTCAAAATCTGTAATTGCCCGAAGTCCTCTGATGATCACAAAGGCATCCATCTGACGGGCAAAATCTATCAAAAGTCCGTGAAATGGAACAATTCTGACATTGTCAGATCTTTGGTCGCTTCCTCTAACATTTTAACACGTTCTTCTACAGAAAACAACGGCATTTTCGCATTATTATTCAGCACACCGACAACCAGTTCATCCACAATTTTACAGGATCTGCGGATAATATCTAAATGTCCGTATGTAACAGGGTCAAAACTGCCCGGATAAATGGCTCTTAACATATCATTTCCTTTCCAGCTTTCTCAATGAAAACATGCTTGTTCGTCTTGTATTCTTTCTCTTTGATCAGTGTGAAGCCCAAATCTTCCAGATAAGAAAAGTCCGTATGCTTTGATGCTTCCACAATGATCACGGTATCCTCATAAATCAGTTCGGAACCGGACAGATACGTAAGAACCTGTCTCTCCAGATCCTGATCATACGGAGGATCCATAAATACAAAATCAAACACTTTTTCGCCTTCCAGCTGATACAGAGCTGTCAGAACATCTTTCGTCATGGTCATCGCTTTCTCAGAAAGCTTTGTATAGTTTAAATTTTCTTTGACACAGGCCATCGCTTTTGGATTCTTTTCGACAAAAACAGCCTCTTTGGCGCCTCTGCTCAATGCCTCGATGCCAATTCCGCCACTTCCGGCAAACAAGTCCAGAAAAACGCTTCCGAAAACAGACGGCGCGATCATATTGAACAGTGTCTCTTTGATCCTGTCTGTTGTTGGTCTGGTCTCCATTCCGTCCAAAGTTTTTAACTGCAGTCTCTTTGCAGTTCCTGCGATCACTCTCATTGCGCACCTCCACTTTCTCAACTATGCTGAATTTTAGCAGAAAAAAGCACTCAGGTCAATCCCAAGTGCTTTTTTCCGCCTGATTTCGCATTGGCAACAGTGACTGCTTATTTACCAGCCATCTGTTTTTCCTGCTGCTCGATCATTTTCTTTACCATATAACCACCTACAGATCCGTTCTGTTTGGAAGTTAAGTCTCCGTTGTAACCGTCTGACAGCGGTACTCCGAGCTCGCTTGCTACCTCGTATTTGAATTTGTCCAGTGCTCCCTTTGCTTCTGGTACTGCTGCTCGATTAGATGAACGACTTGCCATGATAATTTCCTCCTTTTCGTAACTTCTCTTGTTACCTCTTTTTGTAGTTTTATAACCTAAGCCCGGGCCGCATCGACATGAAGCTGCTGCATTGTGATGCGGCTCGTCTCATGTGTCTGCATTCCGTTCGCTTGTGTTACATCCATAGTATATGGAGGAATTTTATTTTTAATCTGGTAAGTTCTGGTATTTTTAAAGTGTCATTTCTAACATCACATCTGACAGATAGTGTTTTAAGCGATCGGCCAGCCGCCGGTTTCTTTCTGATTTCAGTCCGGGATCCGTCCGCAGCAGTTCTCCTGCAGCTTCGGCAGCTTGTTTTAGGATCAGAGAATCCTGGAACACATCTCCCAGTTTAAAATCCATCAGACCGCTCTGCCGGATTCCAAAGAGATCGCCCGGTCCCCGAAGTCTTAAATCTTCTCCCGCGATAAAAAATCCGTCATTGGACTGATTGAGGATACCCAGACGCTCTTTTGTTTCTTTTGATTTGGAAGGACTCATAAAAATACAGTAGGACTGATGTCCTCCTCTTCCTACCCGGCCGCGGAGCTGATGAAGCTGAGCGAGGCCAAAACGTTCTGCATTTTCGATCATCATAACTGTTGCATTCGGAACATCAATCCCGACTTCGATCACCGTCGTGGATACAAGGATCTGGATCTCATTTTTCCCGAATGCTTCCATAATCTCATCTTTTTGTGCCTGCTTCATTTTTCCGTGAAGACACCCTACTTTGACAGACTCACCCATGATATCCTGAAGCATCTGGAATAATCGGTTACATTTTCTGCTTCCAGCGCTTCACTCTCCTCGACCATCGGACAGATCACATAGCACTGTCTGCCTGATTGCACTTGCTTTTTCATAAATGTATACGCTGTATTCCGATATCCGGTATCCACCACACAATTTTTGATCGGAAGTCTGTTTTTCGGCAATTCATCGATGACTGAAATATCCAGATCTCCATAGAGGATGATTGCCAGTGTCCGCGGGATCGGGGTGGCGCTCATGACCAGAATGTGAGGCAGCACTCCTTTTCCTGCCAGCGTCTCTCTTTGTTTGACTCCAAAACGATGCTGCTCATCTGTTACCACCAGCGCCAGATTCTGATACTGCACTTTTTCTTGAATCAGTGCATGAGTTCCGATCACAATGTCTGCCTCTCCCGCTTCAATTCTGGCATAAGCTCCCGTTTTGCCTTTGCTGTCATGGAACCGGTAAGGAGCTCCGTTTTCAGCGGGATTCCGTATGCTTCCAGCATGCCGCTGATATTTTCATAATGTTGTCTGGCAAGCACTTCTGTGGGTGCCATCATCGCGCTCTGATATCCATTTAAGCCGGTATACATCAAAGCAAGAAGTGCCACAATCGTTTTTCCGGATCCCACATCCCCCTGTACCAGCCTTGACATGACAGATTCTCCGGAGATATCCCGCAAAATCTCCTGCCATACTTTCTTCTGTGCGCCTGTCAGTTCATAGGGAAGTGCGTGAAGAAATTCGTCCACCTTCGGCTGATCACAGAATCCATAATGATTCTTGGCACGGTCTTCCCGTTCCTTGATCATTCGCAGGGAAAGCACGAAAATCAGAAATTCTTCAAATACAAAGCGCTTTCTTGCTTCATAGAATTCTTCTTTTGTCTCCGGGAAATGGATTCCTTCCATTGCAGTTCTTCGATCCAGAAGGTGATATCGGCAGATCAGCTCTTCCGGAAGAAATTCCCGGATTCCTTCCACCTGCTCCAATGCCTGAGCGACCGCTTTTTTTACTGCATTATTGGTCAGTCCTGCCGTCAGGGCATAAACGGGCTGCATTGTATTTCTTTTTTCCTCGTAAGAGGCACTGGGATAGAAAATCTCCGGATGCTCCATCACCAGTGCGTCCTTTTTGCGCACAATCCTTCCGCGCAGAGTGATCACGCCTCCCCGTCCCAGTGTATTGCGAAGAAACGGCATCCGAAACCAGATCACTTTCAAAGTGCCGGTCATGTCTTTCAGATAGAGTGTGGTGATCTGCATTTTTTATTCTGACTGACCTGGATCCTCCCGAAGATCGCGCCGGTGACAGTGACTGTCTTTCCCTCCTGGATCTCTCCGATGGAAATCGGATCTTCATAGATATCATAGGTCCTCGGATAATACGCAAGCAGGTCCCCAATGGTATGGACACCTGCTTTTATAAATAATTGTTCTGTTTTTTCACCAACGCCTTTTAAGACGCTGATTCTTTCAGATTCTCTCATAAATGAAACAACTTCCTATTCTACAGATAATACGTAGTAGTAGATCGCTGTCCGCCGCAGTGGAAATCAACATCTACATCCGGATAGATCTCTTCAATCTCGCCTGCAAAACGCTCTGCATCTTCTTCCAGAACATCCTGTCCGTAATACAGACTGATCAGTTCTGTATCATCATCCACAAGCTGAGAAAGCATCTCTTTTGTCGTCTGCTCTACAGACTGACCGACAGAAAGGATTCCGGCATCACCGATTCCCATGATATCTCCTTCATGGATTTCTTTATCGTCAATATGGGTATCACGCACAGCGTACGTAACCTGTCCTGTCTTTACATTCTTGATCTCTTCCAGCATGGTCTCCATGTTGGTATCGACGTCCTCTTCCGGCATATAGTTGATGATCGCTGTAATTCCCTGTGGAACTGTCTTTGTCGGAATCACGATGATATCCTTGTCCTTTGTCAGATCTTTTGCCTGATTTGCTGCCAGGACAATGTTCTTGTTGTTTGGCAGAATGAAGATGTGATCTGCATTGACCGCATCGATCGCAGTGAGCATATCCTCTGTACTTGGGTTCATCGTCTGACCTCCTTCGATCAGATAATCCACACCAAGTTCTCTGAAAATCTCGTTCATCCCTTCTCCGATGGATACTGCAATAAACCCAACCGGCTTGCGAGGCGCTTTTTTCGCCTGTTCTGCTGCAACTTTTTCCGCATCACGGATCAGCTTTTCCTGATGCTCTTCTCTCATGTTGTCAACCTTCATACGGGACAACTGTCCGTATGTGAGTCCTTTTTCAAAGGCCAGTCCCGGATGATTTGTATGAACGTGGATCTTCACAATGTCTTCATCCGCCACACATACGATGGAATCTCCAATGGACTCCAGGTAGGATTTAAACTCCATTTCATCTGCTTCTGTAAAGGCTTATCTGTCATAATGATAAATTCTGTACAATATCCGAACTTGATGTCCGCTTCAGCCTGCGCACCTGCTTTGGTCATCTTTGTTCCTGCACTTGCTTCGATCGCACTGTAATCGATCTCTTTGCCAAGAAATGCATCATAGGCGCCATGTAACACTTCCAGAAGTCCCTGTCCGCCGGAATCCACTACGCCGGCTTCTTTCAGTACAGGAAGCATCTCCGGTGTCTGATCCAGCACTTCTTTGGCATATGCCAGAACTGCCGGCAAAAACTCTTCCAGATCATCTGTCACCTCTGCCATCTCAGCTGCTTTCTGAGCGATTCCTTTTGCAACTGTCAGGATCGTACCTTCTTTCGGTTTCATGACCGCCTTGTAAGCAGTTGCTCTTGCACGCTCACATGCCTGTGCAAGTACAATCGTATCGATCTCTTTTTCTTCCCGGATCGTCTTTGTAAATCCTCTCAGAAGCTGAGAAAGGATTACTCCCGAGTTTCCTCTGGCTCCTCGAAGAGAACCGGAAGAAATCGCTTTTGCCAGAGATTCCATATCCGGTCTCTCCATGGCGCTGACTTCCTTTGCAGCTGACATGATCGTCAAAGTCATATTCGTTCCTGTATCTCCATCCGGTACAGGGAATACATTCAGTTCATTGATGAATTCTTTTTTTGCCTCCAGATTTGCCGCTCCCGCCAGAAACATTTTTGCGAGCAGCTCTGCATTGATCGTTTTTGTTGCCACAGCAAATATCCTCCTTAATCTATCACTCTGACACCTTCAACGAAGATGTTGATCTTATCTACGGTCATCCCGGTGAATTCTTCCACTTTATATTTGACGTTGTTCATCAAATTATCAGAAACAGAAAGAATATTTACTCCATATGCAACGATCACATGGAAATCCAGAACCAGGATATTGTCATCTGAAATATCCACATGGATCCCATGGGTCAGACTTCTCTTTTTAACAGCCGCACAAGACCATCTTTCATGTTCACGGCAGCCATACCTACAATTCCAAAACATTCTACAGCAACAGAGCCTGCGTATTTAGCAATAACTTCCGGGCTAATTGTGATAATCCCAAGCTCTGTACTCATACTACCTTTCATCATATATTACCTCCAATTCTTAATGGATCTTCGCACAATTAACATTCGTATTATACTCTCATTATCCGGATTTTACAATATCGATTCATAAAGTGCTGTCAAAACATTCAAAATCTCGTCCTCTGACATGGCCGAACTGTCCAGGCACAGATCGTACTGGGACATCTCTTCCCACTTCTTGTCTGTATAGTAGTTATAATAGAATTTTCGCTGTTTATCGACCTTTTTGATCAGAGAAAGCGCCTCTTTTTCTTCCAGAGAGGTACGCTCCATCACTGTCTGAAGCCTGTAGTCCAATGGTGCATGAATAAAAATACTCCGGGATGTCGGGCGGGATTTCAGGATATCATTGGCGCATCGTCCTACAATGATACAATCCTCCGTATCTGCCAGACGTGTGATGATCTGTGCCTGTGTGTAGAACAGCACATCGTTCATCGGTTCAAACCGAAAACGCTTTCCATCTGCGCCGGATCTTCTACCGGGTAACGCCATGGATTCGCTCTTTTTTCATCTACTTTAACCAGCTCATCATAAGAAATATCATTCTGTTCACTGGCAAGCTTGATCAGTTCTTTGTCATAATAATGAATTCCCAGCTTTTCGGATAACTTCTTTGCAATTCTGCGTCCGTTGCTGCCATACTGTCTTCCGATTGTAATGATACGTCTGCTCATAATCATTCCCCGCTTTCTGCCTGTCATCAAGGCGTTTGAAGTTATTTGAAGTTACTTTAATTTTATCATGAAATGAAATTGATGTGAACAAAAAACCCGATAGAATTCACAAAAAATCCCATATATTGATCTTTACAAAAAAGAATTTCAAAAAAAGACTTGCATTCAGAGGGGGTTTCTGCTAGAATAACAGTGTTGTGAGTCTGTATAAGACTATTTCAGATTGTTAGGAGGTGCAATGATGGCTAAATGTGCTATTTGTGAAAAGGGTGCTCACTTCGGAAACAACGTAAGTCACTCTCATAGAAAAACACCAAAAATGTGGAAATCAAATGTGAAATCCGTTAGAGTGAAAACAGAAGGCGGAGCTAAGAAAATGTACGTTTGTACTTCTTGTTTAAAATCAGGATGCGTTGAGCGTGCATAATCTGTTATATGACGACACGGAATAAAAAGGCTTGATATTTACTTTGTAAATATGGAGTCTTTTTTCATGCTTTACTCGCCAGAAAAAACAGATGCCCAGCCGGACACCTGCTCTTCATTTACAAAACAGACAATATCCTATTAAAAGCAACGCAGTAATGATCGCAATCCCCCATGGAATACTCGATAACAGGAGCATGATCAGCATTCCCACTGCGACGAAAATCAGCGCAAATCCGATCACCCGTTTCAAAATACATCACATCCACCGGCCCTCTTACTGCAAATATATGACAGATATTTCAAAATAGTACTCTGATTTTATACGTTTTCTTCTTTTTCAGCAGAATCTAAAATCTCTGCCACATCTGCTTCTGTTACTTTGTCTTCTTTTTTCTCTGTAAAACGGTCCACCAGATCCGGTACCATATCCAGAATTTTTGTCATCGTATCCTGATTTCTCACATTTACAAGCTTGGTCGTTCCATTCTTGATCACAAGAACTGCACTCGGGGTAATCTTTCCACCGATTCCACCCATTCCTTTTTCGCGTTTTTCAGCACGAAAGAACCGGCTCCGATTCCAAAGGAAACATCTACAAGCGGAAGAATGATCGTATCACCCACATGAATTGCGTCACCGACAACGTCTTAGATGAGATCACTCCATCCATTCCCTGAAACAATGCTTCCACAGTTGATTTAAAATTGTTGTTATTCTCTGCCATTTGCTGTTTTCCTCCTTTGGCTTTTTGGTTGTATTCTAAAAGCGTAATTTTCTGATATGGGAAATCGTCGTGCGGATATTCTTGTTCCACAGCAGATTCCATAGAACAATCACAAAATAAACGGCATGCACCCTCCCCTTGATCATGGCCTTTCCTTTGAGCACTTTCTCGTCAAAATTCGGAGTGATCTCCACACATTCTCCGATAAACGGATAGATAAGACTCGCTCCCGCCAGAACATATCCTGTGACAGAAGGGTCTGAAAACCCGAATTCCAGATCTGCCTCACACTTTGACGGCTTCAAAAAGCAAAACAAACGTCGAAGCTCTGTGAGGCATTTCATAAAAGCTGACCGATGAATTTCATCCGTAAGAAACTCCATCAATCTTTCCTTTTTTTCTGCCAGTGATTTGAGCATATCACAAATTTTATGAAAAGTACATTTTATCTGTTCCGCTTTTTGAGAAATCCGCTCTCCAAGTCCCGGTCTTGAATCCTGTTTCTTTTTGTTTTCGGTTTTCTTATGTTCTGTTATTTTCTTTTGTATTGGTTCCGGCTGTTTTTTAAGTTGTTCTGAAGGCTCTTTTTTCTGTATACTTTTTTCAGAAGGCGGAGACTTCAGCGTTTCTCTACTCTGAGAGTGCTTCTCTTCTGTCCGGGAAACAGGTGGAGCTGCCTGTTCGGCTGATCCGCCAGAAACTGCTTCCATGCGATTCGAAACTTCCATTTTAACGCTCCTTCCTGGTACGACACCTCTCCTTTTACAAGGGAACACAGCCAGGAAAACTTCAGCGAGGCGAACAGGTTTTTCCATTCATCTTCCCCCAGGACATCTCCACGATATCTGACCGGCACAAAAAGAAAGATACCTGCCAACAGGATCAGTATTCCCAATATTACCAGTAATATCCAGCCTATGTATTTTAAATCAACAGAAGTATATGTATCATATGATTCTACACACTGCCTTCCCCAGATTGTTTCTGATTATTTAAGATGAACTCTCTTAGTCTGACATCATTTGTTTTTTGGTACACATCCTGCACGATTTCTTCTGTCAGCTCCAGCGCCCCTTCGTATCCATCCGCGAGACCGACTACGAACAGCCCAGCGTCCTCAAAAATATGCTGCTTCAGCAACAATACAGAGAAAAATTCCAGTGGATTTTGTTTTCCCTGGGCTAACACGATCAGATAAAGATCCTTTCGAAACCGTTTCTTTTTCAAGCCCTCAATAATCCTTTTTTCACGTTTTTTCAGAGAACGGCTTACATACAATTCTCTATAAAACTCCATATTCATGCAGTCTGTCATCCCCTTTATGCTTGTTCTTTTCTATTGATAATAATAAGAATCCAACACCTGCTTTGCAATTGGAACTGCTTTTGCACCGGCATTTCCGTCATAGCCCTCGATGATCACACTGATGACCAGTTCCGGGTTGTCCACATTCGTAAAGCCTACGAACCAGGAATGTGTTTTTCCCCATCTGTCATGCTGTATTCTGCAGTTCCTGTTTTTCCCGCCACGGAATAAGACTGTCCGGAAAGCATCGTGGCAGTTCCTTCATCCACAACTGCCCGCATATAGTCTTTCAACTGTGACGCTTCCTCCGATGTCATCAGTTTTTTATAACTTTTCGGTACATTTTTCCGAATCTCGGTTCCTTTATAGTTTGTGACTTTATCAACCAGATATGGTTCCATTAAAGTTCCGCCATTTGCGATCGCTGTGTGATCAGTGCCATGTGATACGGGCTGACCAATGTGTTTCCCTGTCCC
>ENA-OQDE01000329-OQDE01000329.1-human-gut-metagenome-genome-assembly--contig:-NODE-329-length-29575-cov-35.581296_pt1 | contig 29575 bp, 30 predicted proteins | sample MGYA00242768_ERZ504595 | MGnify/ENA primary metagenome ERZ504595 (study PRJEB26092, sample SAMD00036307) | human gut metagenome | host: Homo sapiens | study: EMG produced TPA metagenomics assembly of... | reverse complement strand
CTGTTGGCTGTCGAAGCACGACGTCAAGATTATGGTCATCGCCTGCAACACGGCGACAGCTGCGGCCTTGCGTCTGGCCCAGCAGGTGCTCGACGTTCCCGTGATCGGCGTGATCGCGCCGGGTGCCGTGCGGCAATCAACAGCACCCGCACGCGTCGCGTGGGCGTGCTCGCCACCAACCTCACCATTCGCTCGGGCAGCCGCGCTCGCAAGGGCGGCGACCTGTCGCTGACCGTCGATGTGACGGCCGAGGACGCGTTTCGCGGTGTGACGCACAAGGTCACCTACCGCATTCCCTCGACAGGCGAGCAGCAGACCATTACGGTCTCGGTGCCTGCAGGCGCGGTCGACGGCGGCAAGCTGCGTTACAAACGTCGCGGCGAGTATGGCGTTGCCGGCGGCGAGCGCGGCGACCTGGTCGTGACCACGCATGTGGAGGAGCATCCGCTGTTTAGGCGCAAAGGCGCCGACGTGACCATGGAGGTACCGGTCTCGGTCTACGAGGCGGCGCTCGGCTGCACGGTGGACGTGCCCACGCCCGGCGGTGCGACGGTCCGTTTGAAAGTGCCCGCGGGTACCAGACGGGCAAGAAGTTCCGCTTTAAGGAGATGGGCGCGCCCGATGTTAAGCACCGTGGCCGCACGGGCGCGCTGCTCGTCGAGATCAAGGTGCAGGTTCCCACGAACCTGTCCGACGATGAGCGCGATGCCATGACCAAGCTGCGCGAGGCCGACACGCGCGACTATCGCGAGAAGGTCAATCGTTACAAGGCGACGTACTAGGGCGGTCGCGGCGCACGCCCACGCCGCGGGCTTATGATGGACGATAACGAGACGGAAAGGGGTCAGGTAGCATGGCCGAGGACAATAGGAACAAACCGCTGTACATGATCAGCGTGGCGGCCGAGCTGACCGGCATGCACCCGCAGACTCTGCGCGTCTACGAGTCCAAGGGCCTGGTGAATCCTCAGCGCTCGGGCGGTAACACGCGCCTGTATTCGCGTGCCGATATCGAGCGTCTGGAACTCATCAACCAACTGACCGACGAGGGCATCAACCTTGCCGGCGTGGTGCGCATCCTCGATATGAAGGAGCGTTCCGAGGAGCGCGAGCGCGAGAACGAGAAGCTCCGCGCTCGCGTGCGCCAGCTCGAGGACGAGCTGCACGAGTATAAGATGCAGAAGAAGATCACCGCCCTGGCCCCGCGCGACGGCTCAGTCAACCCCGAGCAAGTCATGCGCAAGCTGCTAGGTACGGGTAGCGACCTATAGCTCCGCCGACGCTGCCGGGCACTCATTGGGGACAGACTTAAATGAGTGCCCGCAGAATGAGAGTGGATAATCTCCCGTTTTTGGCCTGTTTGCAGGCTCAAAGTGGGAGATTATCCACTCTCGTCATTTCGGCGTCTAAGTCTGCCCCCGGCACCCAACTCGTTCTTTGCTTTACTGAGATAAAGTGAACGTGCAGATTCGTAACCCACTCGCAACCGTTCTATGGCACGATATTGAACGAATGTATGCTATGCGCCAAATCGTTTTGGGCAGAGTGGGAGACAGTATGGTCAAGCTGTACGAGGACGGCATCTACCTGCGCGGCGGCAGCGAGGTTGTGCCTGCGGCCGAGGCTGCCGAGCGCGGTATTACGCAGACGCCCGAGGATGCCAAGCGCGGCACCATCGCGTATTCGATCCTCCAGGCACACAATACGTCCGGAGATCCCGAGGCACTCAAGATTCGCTTCGACGCCATGGCGAGCCACGACATCACCTTTGTCGGCATCATCCAGACGGCGCGCGCCTCGGGCATGGAGCAGTTCCCGCTGCCTTACGTGCTCACCAACTGCCATAATTCGCTGTGCGCCGTGGGCGGCACCATCAACGAGGACGACCACGTCTTTGGCCTCTCGGCCGCCAAGAAGTACGGTGGCATCTTCGTTCCGCCGCATATCGCCGTTATCCACTCCTTTATGCGTGAGAACTTCGCGGGCTGCGGCAAGATGATCCTGGGTTCCGACTCGCACACCCGCTACGGCGCTCTGGCACTATGGCCGTGGGCGAGGGCGGTGGCGAGCTGGCAAAGCAACTGCTGCGCGACACCTACGACGTCGCCTATCCCGGCGTCGTCGCCATCTACCTCACGGGTGCCCCGCGCCCCGGCGTCGGCCCGCACGATGTGGCGCTCGCCATCATCCGCGCTGTCTTTGCCAAGGGCTACGTCAAGAACAAGGTCATGGAGTTTGTGGGCCCCGGCATCGCGAGCATGACGACCGACTACCGCAACGGCGTCGACGTCATGACCACCGAGACCACCTGCCTGTCGAGCATCTGGGCCACCGACGAGGACACGCACGCGTTTTTGACCATGCACGGCCGCGGCGACGACTATCGCGAGCTCAAGCCCGCCGATGTCGCCTACTACGACGGTTGCGTCGAGGTCGACCTGTCGAGCATCAAGCCCATGATCGCACTGCCGTTCCATCCTTCCAACGGCTTTGAGATCGACGAGCTCAACGAGAACCTCGAGGACATCCTGCACGAGGTGGAGCTCGAGGCCGCCAAGATCGGCGAGGGCAAGACGCACTTTAGCCTGCTCGGCAAGATCGTCGACGGCAAGCTGCACGTGCAGCAGGGCGTTATCGCCGGCTGCTCGGGCGGCAACTATGACTCCGTGGTCCAGGCTGCCCGCGTGCTCAAGGGCGCCAATACCGGCTGCGGCGAGTTCTCGCTGTCGGTCTATCCCACGAGCCAGCCCGTGGCGCTCGAACTTACACGCCGCGGCTACATCTACGACCTCATGGAGGCCGGCGCAATCGTGCGCACGGCATTCTGCGGCCCGTGCTTCGCGCCGGCGACACGCCCGCCAACAACGGCCTTTCGATCCGTCACACCACGCGCAACTTCCCCAACCGCGAGGGTTCCAAGCCGGGTAATGGCCAGCTGAGCGCCGTGGCCTGATGGACGCCCGCTCCATTGCGGCAACGGCTGCCAACGGCGGCGTCCTGACGCCGGCGACCGACCTGCCCGAGGACACTTGACGAGGCCTGCGAGTACACCTTTGACGACGCGCCGTACAAGAAGCGCGTGTACTGGGGCTTTGGCAAGGCGGAGCTGCGACGAGCTGGTCGAAGGCCCAACATCAAGCCGTGGCCCGCGATGGAGCCGCTCGGCGACGACATCCTGCTCAAGGTTTGCTCCAAGATCATGGACCCGGTCACCACGACCGACGAGCTCATTCCCTCGGGCGAGACGAGCTCCTTCCGCTCCAACCCGCTGGGCCTGGCTGAGTTTACGCTGAGCCGCCGCGACCCGGCCTACGTGGGTCGCTCCAAGGAGGTCGACGCTGTGGAGAAGCGTCGCGTTGCCGGCGAGTCCGCGGGCGACCTGGCGGCGTTCGATGCCGAGCTTGCCGGTGTGTTTGAGGCGCTGGCCGGCGCGGGTGTCGCGGCCGATGCCAAGGCGACCGAGTTCGGTTCCATGATTTACGCCAAGAAGCCTGGCGACGGCAGCGCCCGCGAGCAGGCCGCGAGCTGCCAGCGCGTAATTGGCGGCCTGGCCAACATCGTCCACGAGTACGCCACCAAGCGCTATCGCTCCAACGTGATGAACTGGGGCATGGTGCCCTTCCAGATGGAGGCCGAGCCCAACTTTGAGGTGGGCGATTACGTCTTTGTGCCGGGTATCCGTGCCGCGCTCGATGGCGACCTGAAGGACATCGCCGCCTACGTGGTGCGCGCCGATGGTGCGGTCGAGCAGATTGAGCTCTACATTGCCGATATGACGGCAGAGGAGCGTGCCATCGTCAAGGCCGGCTGCCTGATCAACTACAACAAGTTCAAGGCCGCTGCCGAGTAACGCTGCTGTACGCCCCGGCCACACCTTTCCCTCGTGCTCACGCGCTTCGCGAGGGTCGCCCGAGGGAAAGGTGTGGCAGGGGCTACCGCGACGTTCTCGTTGGGTCTTGAGGGACGCTAAAAATAGACTTGCTTGATGCCGCCTCTGTTATCGGAGCGGCTTCTTTTTTGGACCACCACAAAGGGGACAGGCACTTTTGTGGTGGTGGGGACGAGCTCGATGCTGTTGTGATCGTTGAGCGGCATGTTAATGGGCGGCTCTACAGAATTTCATCTGGCTGGCGGGTTTGGTTGTTTTGGGGATGCCGAGTTTGGACGACGCGAAATCGTCAACATTGTCCTTAATTCCGTCTTTGGTGTAGACAGTGACCATATAGGTGCTGTGTCCGAATTCGCCCTTGTCGCGTGTTGCCCAGGCATCCCAGTAGGCGGCCCCGTTTCGCCCTTTGTTTTTTCCGACACGGCGGAGTTCTGTTCGCTTTAATTTCTGGTTGCTATAGATGGTTCGACCGGCCTCCTCGGTGAGCCCGCACTGTCCAAGCATCTTGTCGAGGACTTGGTTCATGTGGCGCTCATCGGTGTTTGGTGCGTAGTCGTAGGCGAGGGTGATGAAGTCGAGTGGCTGGTCGTCGATTAGATAGTTTAGCGTCTGAGGTCCAAGGCAGAAATAGGGGGAGCATCCGTCGATCTGACCGAGCAGTGGCAACTTTGACTGCCAACTTCCGGTGGGAATTCCATCTTCGTAAAACACGCCGCGACAGATAAAGGAGAGCGAGGTGGCACGCGAGCTGGCGTCGACCATTCCGCATAAATCGAAGGGCGAGGTGATACCAAGGGAAAAGGGCGTGATGACGATAAGGAAGAGCATCACGATGGGTATGGCGAGAATGGCGATGACGTTGCGACCGGTGGAATGAGGCGGCTTCATATGCGCTCCTCGAGACAAAGATCTGTTGAGGATAGGCAGAAATGGATATGTTCAGAGAGCAATTCAAGTTTAATCTCATTGCGCGAGATGGTCGACCGTTAGCGTCGAAAACCACCACAAAGGTGCCTGTCCCCTTTGTGGTGGTGAGGAGCGCGCGGCTTCTTTTGGTAATAGTGTTAGCTGGCGGTATCATTAGTGCAGGTGGCGAAGGTTTGCATTGTGGGGTGTTTTGCCGTGAGCCGTTCTGCCCGTATTGGATTGATTGTCTTGGCGCTTGCGATCGCTGTGGTTGGCGCGGGCGCTGTCGGTATGGCATTTCTACCTGCTGCGGTGACGGAGCCGGTGGTCAAGCCTGTGACTCAATCTGTCGAACTTCTGACCGGCGACGACAAGCCCGAGACCATTACCGTTGATTTTGATGAGCAGCCGGCTGTGCTGGGTATTAGTAATTATCCGCGTATTCAGCTTGGGGCCATGCGCTATACCACGGATACAAGCCTGATCGATAGGGCGTCCGAGCTACTCAAGGGCAAAACATTTAAGCGTTGGTACGGATATGCGTCCTATCGGGCAAAAGCGAACGACATGGTTGGCGGATGCCACTCGTCCATCGAGCTGGACACTGCAAACGGCGCAAAGTTATGTGATGTCTCGTACGATCCGGGCTACGAGGGCAATGAGGGTCCGGGCATCTACATCATGGACGGCGATGTCGCCTATGTCATGGAGGGCGACCAGAGCGAGCTCAACGATTTTATGGGTCAGTGTATCCAAGATGCCTATAAACAGACCTGCTTGCCTGACCCGCAGACTGCACGCGATAGTGGGTCTGCCCGTACATGGCTGTTCGAGGATGAGATGCCTGGACCGTCGAATCGGGAAGTACGGGCTCGGCGAAGGAGTAGAGACCGCGACCACCACAAAGGTGCCTGTCCTCTTTGTGGTGGTTTTCGGTCTGTCTCGATCTGTAACATCTAGGATCAAAAATGGCTGCTAGATGTTACAGATCGAGACGGTAGCGCGCCTGGGCAGCGGCGGGCTGACATCTCAGTACCCTATCCGTAATTCACTCAGAAAATCTTATATATAGAGACTTAGATTTGTGTATAAGATCGCGTAAAGCTGGCAACAATACTTCTCGAACAACGTGAAGCCGCCCCGTAGGCGGCCGCCCCAAGAGAGGTGATTCCATGAGAATCGATAAGCTAGCAATGACGTCGCGCGAGGCGCTGCAGACCGCCATGAGCACGGCTGCCGATGCACAGGCCGGCGCGGTGGAGCCGATCCACCTGCTGTCTGCCCTGCTCGGTGCCGGCGAGCGCAATATCTCCGTGATCATCGAGCGCATCGGTGCCGACCCGGCTCAGCTCGCACGCTCCACACAAGATGCCATCGACCATGCGCCCAAGGTGTCGGGCGAGGGTCAGCAGATGGGCCTGTCCAACGAGCTCGTTCGCGTGATCGAGAAGGCCGAGAAAAAGGCCACCAAGATGGGCGACAGCTTTGTGGTGACCGAGCATCTGCTGATGGCACTTGCCGAGGACAAGGGTGAGGCGGGTCGCGTGCTGCGTGACGCCGGCGTGACCAAGGAGCGCATCGAGCAAGTCTACGAGGAACTGCGCGGCGATGACCGCGTGACGTCTGCCGAGGACAAGACGCAGTTTGAGGCGTTGGAGCAGTACGGTCGCAACATCTGCGATCTGGCTCGCGCCGGCAAGCTCGACCCGGTCATCGGCCGTACCGACGAGATCCGTCGTACTATTCAGGTTCTGTCCCGCCGCACCAAGAACAACCCCGTGCTTATCGGCGAGCCGGGCGTCGGCAAGACGGCCATCGTCGAGGGCATTGCTCAGCGAATCGTGGCCGGCGACGTACCGAGCACCCTGCGCGACCGCGACCTCATCGAGCTCGACATGAGCGCGCTGGTCGCCGGCGCCAAGTACCGCGGCGAGTTCGAGGACCGCTTGAAGGCCGTGCTCAAGGAAGTGCAAAAATCCGAAGGCAAGGTCATCCTGTTCATCGATGAGCTCCATACCATCGTGGGCGCGGGTGCCACCGAGGGCTCCATGGACGCCGGCAACATCCTCAAACCGGCGCTCGCTCGTGGCGACCTGCACGCGATCGGCGCGACCACGCTCGACGAGTACCGCAAGTACATCGAGAAGGACGCGGCGCTCGCCCGTCGTTTCCAGACCGTGATGGTCAGCGAGCCTACCGTCGAGGACACCATTTCAATCCTGCGTGGCCTGAAGGAGAAGTACGAGATCTTCCACGGCGTACACATCACCGATAGCGCGCTCGTGGCTGCCGCCGACCTCTCCGACCGCTACATCGCCGACCGCTTCCTGCCCGACAAGGCTATCGACCTGGTCGATGAGGCCGCGAGCCGCCTGCGCATGGAACTCGACAGCATGCCGGTCGAGATCGACGCCACCACGCGTCAGCTCACCCAGCTGCAGATCGAGGAACAGGCGCTCATGAAAGAGACCGACGACGCCTCTAAGGAGCGTTTGGAGCTCTGCGCCAAGAGATTGCCGAAGTCCAGGAAAAGCTCAACGTGCAAAAGGCCGGCTGGCTCAACCAAAAGAACGCCATCGACCACGTGCAGGAGCTTAAGGGCCAGCTTGACGCGGCCAAGAGCGAAGAGGAGCGCGCGACGCGCAACGGCGATCTGGGCCGTGCGTCCGAGCTTCGCTATTCTGTGATCCCGGGTCTGCAGCAGCAGATTCAGGATTCCGAGGCTGCGCTCGAGGCGCAAAAGCAGCAGGACGGCGAGGGCCTCAACGAACAGGTGACCTCCGACGAGATCGCCGAGGTCGTGAGCGCCTGGACCGGTGTGCCCGTGTCCAAGATGATGCAGGGCGAGCTCGACAAGTTGAAGGGCTTGGAGGGCGAGCTGCATAAGCGCGTTATCGGTCAGGACGAGGCCGTCTCCGCTGTAGCCGCGGCCGTGCGTCGCAGCCGTGCGGGTCTCTCCGACCCAGACAAGCCCATCGGCAGCTTCTTCTTCCTGGGCCCCACCGGCGTAGGCAAGACCGAGCTCGCCAAGGCGCTGGCCGAGTGCCTGTTCGATGACGAGCGCGCGCTCGTGCGTATCGACATGTCCGAGTATATGGAGAAGTTCAGCGTCCAGCGTCTGATCGGTGCGCCCCCGGGATACGTGGGCTATGACGAGGGCGGCCAGCTCACCGAGGCCGTGCGCCGTCGTCCCTACTCCGTGATCTTGCTCGACGAGATGGAGAAGGCTCATCCGGATGTCTTTAACGTGCTGCTGCAGGTGCTCGACGACGGCCGTTTGACCGACGGTCAGGGTCGCCAAGTGTCCTTCAAGAACACGATTATCATCATGACGTCCAACGTGGGCTCCAAGGCTATCGCCGATCTGTCCGGCAAGGACGAGGAGGAGATGCGCCATCAGGTTGACGGGGCCATGGCTCAAACCTTCCGCCCCGAGTTCCTCAACCGTATCGACGATATCGTGGTGTTCCATCCGCTCGGCATGGCGCAGATCGAGAAGATCGTCGACATCCAGCTCGCCGACGTCCGCGCGCGTCTGGCCAAGGAGCGCATGACGCTGGCCATCACCCCGGCGGCCAAGCAGATGCTCGCCGTGGGCGGCCTGGACCCGGTCTTTGGTGCCCGTCCGCTCAAGCGTCTCGTGCAGCGCGAGGTCGTGGATGCCATTGCCGCCGCTATCATCGACGGCACGGTGCGCGAGGGCGATCAGGTGACGGTCGATGTCGACAAGGACGGCGGCTTTACCGTCGTGTGCGACAACACGCCGGCGGCCACCTACGAAGTCCCCGACGCGAGTAGATTTTGGGCCGGCTTTAAAACCGCCCTCATCGCAAAACGCCAAGGGCGGCGGATCCAATCGGGTCCGCCGCCCTTTTTCGTGCGACAATCGATGGTGTTGAACGTGAGTACATGGCAAGGAGCTATGCAGATGACAGACAAGAACAAGACGAACACGCCGGCGACCGATGCCGCACCCGCCGCACCTAAGCCTGCGCCTAAACCGGCGCCCAAGCCGCGCGACCCCTATATCCGTGCCGAGAACGAGGATGACGACGCTACGATCCTTATAGCGATCGTCGCCCCGAGCGCGAGCCCCTCTTCGAAGCCGACCCCTGGCGTTAAGTAGCTCATTTGGGACGGGGCTTTTTTAGCTACTTTGTTTTCGGCTAGAGGCGTTCATGCCTGCCCCCTCGGCCGCTCGATATCCTCCGGGAGGGGCCACTAATAGAAAACTTGCTTATCCATTAATCAAGATACGCATAATCTTGCTCTCCTGCTAATCAAGAATCGTTATAATCTTGATTAGCAGGAGAGCAAGATTGGAGAATTATGGCATTCAACGACTTGGTGGCTCAAAAAATAAAGGACTTTGAGCAACAGGGGATTCCGCAGGTCTTTGAGCGCGACCTTGATCTGGCAACCCGCAGGAGCCAAAGCGCGACAACATCGTATATGTGATTGTGGGCGCCCGTCGTTGTGGAAAGACGTATCGCCTGTATCAGGAGATACGGCGGCTTCAGGGCCAAGGCGTCGAGCTTGACCGGATGCTATATTTCAATTTTGAGGATGAGCGCTTGCGTCCGTATGAGCCATCGCTACTAGCGGACGTGCTCGATACATTCTATGCACTATATCCTGCTGCTCGAGGCGAGGGCGCCTACCTTTTCTTTGACGAGATCCAGGAAATACCCGAATGGGGTGCGTTTCTGCGACGCGTGGTCGATACGGAGAAGGCGACCGTTTACGTGACGGGATCTTCTTCTAAGATGCTGTCCTCAGAACTTAAGAGCGAGTTCAGGGGCCGTTCTCTTGTGCGAGAGCTTTTTCCGTTGAGTTTTTCGGAATACGTCCGATATAAGACGGGGGGCGTTCCTGAGTCGAACGCGCCCTTCTCCTCAAGCGCTGCAGCGTTGCTCCGACACCATCTGGTCGGATATCTCGAGCGAGGGGGATTCATCGCGACACTTGAGCAGGCGCCCGCAGACGCGATTCAGCTGCTACAGGAATATGCGTCGCGAACGGTCGCCATGGACGTCGTTGAACGTTACGACGTCAAGAACCCCCGTTTGGCCTCGCTGTTTCTGGCGCGGTGCATGGCATCTTCGGGACGAGAGCTGTCAGTGAACAAAGTGTACAACGAGTTCAAGAGCAGACAGATATCCGTCAGTCGAAATACGCTCAGCGACTTACTTGAGTATTACGAGGACGCCTACCTGCTGTTTTCGGTGCCGGAGTTCACGCGTTCGCTTGCAAATAATACGCGGTCTGCGTCTAAGGTCTACGCCGTCGATCCTGCGATGTTCGGAGCGTTCTCCCCCGCATCGGCATTGGATCATGGTCAGAGGCTCGAGACCGCGGTGTTCAATGCGCTCAGAAGAAGGACCCCCGCCGTGCGGCCCGGTTCGGTTTGCCGCCTGCTGATTAAAGATAAGAATAAAAGCCATGAGGTGGACTTTGTGGCTGGGGATGCACTGCTCATGCAGGCTTACGGCCTGATTCAGGTAAGTGTGGATATGACAAGCGAGAAAACGCGCGAGCGCGAAATTGCCGCGCTCGATGCCGCGATGGCCCAGTTTGATCTTGGCGAGTCGGTAATCGTTACCATGGATGAGCAGGCCGATATTCCATGCAAACACGGCGTGGTACATGCTGTGCCCGCATGGAAGTGGCTCCTTTCCTAATCGTCTATGGATTTGCGAGGCCAGGACTCAGGTGTCATGGTCCGCTAGTCCTGGGCTTTGATGCTCGGCAGGAGAATCTGGGCGAGGTAGTCGGTCTCTAGTTTGGTCGCAGCGTCGGCCTTGCCGTCTTTGCCGACCAGTACGTTCTTGATCTGGCTATAGGTGTAGCGGTTGCCGGTCGTGAGCTCGACAAGCTCAATGGCCGTGTCCATGGGGTAGGTCGACACGGGATTCTGCGTCCGTCCGTTGATGGTCTGGGGCACCACGTACGGATAGGCGGGGCCGCTGGCGTAGACGGTATAACCGTTGCCTAGGTTGGCCGCACCCAAAACCGTATCGCCTTCATCGGGCGTAAAGCTCTCGCCCTCGCGCACCGCGACGAGCGTCACAATCGGCGTATCGCTGTCGCCGGCAAGATAGATGCATAGCGTGCTGCCATTTTGCCAAGTCTCGACCTTGCCGTACCACTCGACGGGGATATCGAGCTGGTAGAGGTCGGTTGCCTTGTGACGGGCGTCGGCATCACGGGCCGCCTGTGCCTTTTGCGCGCTCACGGCATTGACGGCGGCGTCGCGCCGCGCGGTTGCCGCCTGCTGGAGCACCTTGGCGGTGGCGGAGGAGCTCGCGCCTCCCTCCTCGGCATATTTGGCGGCGGCATCGATCTGGTCGTCGGTTACCGTGTCGGCCGAAGGCACCTTGAGCTTAAAGGTGACCTGGGCACTTAAATCCTGTCCATCGCTCTTAACGGTGACCTGCGTCTTGGTGGTCGGGACGGTATAGATGGTGCCGTCGGCCGCGATGGGGGAGGCAGCGATGGAGAGCGTGTAGTCACCGGGTAGTAGTTTGATGCCACGGCCGTGCTCGTCAACATAGAGTGTTTCGCTTACGGAGGATCCGTCAGAATCCTGGCCACTTACCTGTACGGGAATCTTGGAGCCGGTGGAACAGTCGAGCCCCGCGGCATGTACGCCAATCTGCACCGACATCATCGTGTGGGCATTGGCGGCGACAGCGGCAGCCTGCTCTTGCTGATATCCGTTCCAGGCAGCATAGCCTGCACCACCGGCGACGAGCGCGACGGCCACGACACCGGCGACCATCAGATTGCGGCGCTTGGGCGACATCTTGCGATGGCGAACCTCGGCCTCGCGTGCCGAGGGAACGGACGGCAGGGGAATATCGCCCATGGCGATGGTCTCGTCCACGGCTGGTGCGGAACCCAGGCCAGGAAGCTCGCGGGTCAGCGAATCCTCGGCCGGCAAGCTGTCGAGCAAGACGGTTTCCTCGCCCGTGTCGGATTCGAGCTGATTGCCGGCCTCGCTTTCGGTGTCTTCGTGACCTGCCTCATCTTTGGCAGGCTCAACGTCGTCTGCATCCTGATCATCGGACTGCGCCTCGCTTCCGGCTCATCCTGCACACCAACGCCCGAATCGTCAAACGCAATCTCATCGAGTGAAATCCGGTCTAAGCTCTCCAAGGCCTCAGCGCAAGCTTCTGCATCTTGGTTCGCATCCTCTTGGCCCATCGTCTCATCTTTCATATATCCCCCAAGCTCAATATCGGGACAACAATGTACCCAAAAACAAGGTCATATAGAGCTGTCAGGCGATCGGAAATCTGATTTTATCTGTGCGAGAGGTTTTGAATGTGTGTGCGAATGGAATATGTGCGTGAATGCGCGCAACAACAAAAAGCCCCGGAAAGCGGGCGAATCGCTTTCCGGGGCTGCGCATGACGCGCGATTGCGGTATCGGCTAAGTTTGCCTACATTCAAATGTGGACGGAATAAACATGTTACTCGGCGTGCGCGTAATCCACCTTGGCGCGGCGGGCGGTGGCCTTCTCCCAATCGCTGGTGCCTCAAAGACATCCTGCTTGTAGGGATTGCGGCCGAGCTTCTTGGCGCGGTAGGCGATGTAGATGATCGCGGCGACGTTGGCGACCAGTGCGGCGATCGAGGCCGCGGTAGCGGCGCCGGGGTCGAGCGTGGAGTGGGTCACAAAGATGGACTCCTCCTGGAAGTAGGGGAACACCTGGGCAAACATGCACCAAATGGCAAGCGTAAAGGCGCGGTTCTGGATCCAGCCGCCCTTGTTCCAGATAAAGGCGGCGACGGTGGGCGCCAGCAGCAGTGCAAAGCCGCAGAACCAGGAGTGGGTGGGCAGGCAGTTGTAGGTGTAGCAGAAGTTCCAGATGTCGTAGGCGATGATGTAGACCCAGGTCATGTCGGGCCACAGCATGTCGGTCTTGTCCTCGGAGGCGTAGACACTCCACCAACCGGTCATGCAGAAGATGTTGATGATACCGGCGATGCCGTTGAACACGTTGTTCCAGCCGGCGAGCTGCGTGGCGCCCTCGGAGGTGACCCAGGTGGACTCGCCCAGGACAAAGAAGTGATAGGCGCTCTCAAAGTCGGACACGACGGCGATCATGATGTTGATGGCGACGATCACAAACGGCCACGCGCGGAACCAATGCGCCTTGCCGATCTTGCCCCACTGGTACTTAATGGCAATGAAGCCCCAGCAACCGGCCAGCGCCGCGTATACCTTGGCGTAGTGGAACCAGCTGTTCTGGTACACATGGGTGGGGTTGGTGAGCGCCCACTCGGCACCCTGTGAGACGCCGATGGCGATAGCGACGCAGTAGATGGTCATGGCCAGCGGAGCCACGCCAAAGATGATGGCCGCGCCCAGCTTGGTGCGGCGGCCGACCTCGTTGAGCACGATCAGGCCAATAAAGACCATGGCCCAGCCGGCCCAGTGGATAAGGGTATTGCTACCCCAAACATCGAACAGCATGCTGCTCTCCTTTCACAAGCCCGCGGCCCCTCTTCTGATCGCGGGCAGTTTGGCCAATGTCGTCAGTTCTGGGGCTTGCGCTCCTGATACTTGGCGGTATAGCCCTCGATATGGAGCGTCGAGGCGATGATTTCCTTGACTGTCTCGTCGGGCACATCGGGGTGCGTGCGGATATACATCAGCAGCCCCATGATGAGGGTGTAGAACGTCTCGTAGACATGGTCGATGCGTAGCTCGTGATGGGCGACAAAATCCACCACGGTGGTATCGCAGATATACTGCGCCACGCGCTGGACCACGTTGTGCAAAAAGCCGCCGTAGAGCGCGCCGCTGCTCGAGGTGAGCGTGCTCGGCAACTCGTGGCCGCTCACGACCAGGCGCTTAAAGAGCGGAGCAACGGTGTCGAGTGCGCCTTCGATGTCGCCAACCGTGCGGCTGGCGTTCCACTGCTCGAGCTCGGCGATAAAGCCGTCGATTGCCTCGTCCATAACGGCGGTGACGGCGGCATCCATATCGGCAAAGTAGTGGTAGAACAGCGAACGCGTGCAGCCAGCCCGCTTGGTCACGGCCGATACCGAAAGATGGGACACACCAAGCTCGGCGCTCACGGCGCGCACAGCGGCGAGGATCTCGCGACGGCGCTCGTCGCCCGTCAGGCGTTTTGCCGCGCTATCGGATGCGGGGACGGCATCGACCACAGAGATATCTGCTGCGTTGTTGCCCATGTTTTGCCGCCTTTCATCCGTTTGGGCCCGACCGTTCGCCTAACAGTCTTGAATATTGTTGACGGTTCGTCAATACTGTTTTTGACACAATGTCAACAATAGCGGGTGAACGGCATGGGGCATGTCGAACCCGTACAAAGAGGGGCGCCGCGGTCTCGCCGGGCTGTGGCAAGAGAAGGGACGACTATGATTCTCAACGGACCGGGGATTAGCTATACCGAGCCCGATATCGGCGCGGAGTTCGTGCCGCCGATACCGGAGCATCCGCGCGAGGCCATCGTCAAACTGTGTGAGCACTGCACCAACCGCCTGCTGCACCGCGACGAGCTGCTGGGCTACGAGTACTGGTCGTTTGCCGAGGCCGCAACCGACGAGCAGGCCGAAGTGCTCTGCAAGATGAAGATGCGCCGTCCCTATACGCTGCCCGAGATGGTCAAGCTCACCGGCATGCCCGAGGCCGATATCGAAAAAATGCTCGACGACATGAGCTACACGGGTCTGCTCGAGTACAACTGGGAAAACCCCGAGCGCGCCAAGCAGTGGGTGCTGCCCATGCTGGTGCCGGGTTCCGCCGAGTTCCTCAACATGCGCGTGAGCCAGCTCGAGGAGCATCCGGTCTATGCCAAGTTCTTTGAGCAGGCGTCCAAGGGACCGCTGTCCAAGGCCACGCCGATGGTGCCGCCCGGCGGTGCCGGCATCGGCATGCATGTCATTCCGGTCGAGAAGGCCATCGATGCCGCGAGCACCTCGGTGCCGATCGAGCATATCGAGCATTGGCTCGACAAATACGAAGGTAAGTATGCCGCTAGCACCTGCAGCTGCCGCGCGAGCCGTCGCGTGATGGGTGAGGCTGCGCCGACGACCCGGCAGATTGGTGCATCGCCGTGGGCGATATGGCCGACTACGTGGTCGAGACCGATCGTGGCCATTACGTGACCCGCGATGAGGTTTACGACATCTTGCGCCAGGCCGAGGACAACGGCTTTGTGCACCAGATCACCAACATTGACGGCGAGAACAAGATTTTCGCCATCTGCAACTGCAACGTTAACGTGTGCTACGCCCTGCGCACCTCGCAGCTGTTCAACACACCCAACCTGTCGCGCTCGGCCTATGTCGCCAAGGTCGAGAAGGACAAGTGCGTGGCCTGCGGTCGCTGCGTTGAGGTGTGCCCGGCTGGTGCAGCCAAGCTCGGCCAGAAGCTCTGCAGCAAAAAGGCCGGCGGACAGGTGCCCGAGTATCCGCGTCAGGAGCTGCCCGATGCCACCAAGTGGGACCACACCAAGTGGTCGCCCAACTACCGCAACGACAACCGCATCGAGACGCATGAGTCCGGCACCGCTCCCTGCAAGACGGCCTGCCCCGCGCATGTTGCCGTTCAGGGCTATTTGAAGCTCGCGGCTCAGGGTGCTATGACGAGGCGTTGGCGCTCATCAAGCGCGAGAACCCGTTGCCCGCTATCTGCGGCCGTGTGTGCAACCGCCGCTGTGAGGATGCCTGCACCCGCGGTCGCGTGGACGAGGCCGTGGCCATCGACGAGGTCAAGAAGTTTATCGCCCAGCGCGATCTGGACGCCGCGACTCGCTATGTCCCGCCCGTGGTGACGCCGACGCGTGCCGGCGGCTTCGACCAGAAGATCGCCATCATCGGTGCCGGCCCGGCCGGTCTGTCCTGCGCTTTCTACCTGGCCGAGAAGGGCTACAAGCCCGTCGTGTTCGAGAAAAACGAGCGCCCGGGCGGCATGCTCACCTATGGCATTCCCAGCTTTAAGCTGCAGAAGGATGTTATCGAGGCCGAGGTCGAGGTTATTCGCCTGATGGGTGCCGAGTTCCGCTATGGCGTGGAAGTCGGTCGCGACGTGACGCTCGACGAGCTGCGCGCGCAGGGCTTTAAGGCCTTCTACGTTGCCATTGGCTGCCAGGGCGGCCGCCTTGCCGGCATTCCGGGCGAGGATGCCGAGGACGTGACCGTGGCCGTCGACTTCCTTCGCGAGGTTAACAGCGGCAAGATCGACGCGCTGCCCGGCCGCACCATTGTGGTGGGCGGCGGCAACGTTGCTATCGATGTCGCGCGCAACGCCTGCCGTCTGGGCTCTGAGCACGTTGAGATGTTCTGCCTGGAGAGTGAGGCCCAGATGCCCGCCAGCGAGGAGGAGCGTCGCGAGGCCATCGAGGACGGCGTGCACATCAGCTGCGGTTGGGCCAAGGAGGTTCACCTGGACGAGGCCGGTCATGTGCGCGGCATCACCTTCAAGCGCTGCACGCGTGTCTTTGACGACGAGGGCCGTTTTGCGCCCGAGTACGATGAGAACGATCTGCGTCGTGTCGATGCCGACCGTGTCGTCATGTCGATTGGCCAGTCCATTGTGTGGGGCGACCTGCTGGCTGGCTCCAAGGTGGAGCTTGGCCGCGGTCAGGGTGCCCTTGCCGATCCTCAGACCTACCAGACCGCCGAGCCAGACATCTTTGTGGGCGGCGACGTCTACACCGGTCCGAGTTTTGCCATCGATGCCATCGCCGCCGGCCACGAGGCCGCCGTGTCCATCCATCGCTTTGTGCAGCCGGGGTCCACGCTCACCATCGGCCGCAACCAGCGCCGCTACACCGCGCTTGACCGCGACGATGTTGTGATTGAGAGCTACGACAACGCGAGCCGCGAGGTTGCCCATGTGGACCGCGAGCGCGAGAAGGCCGCGCCGTTTAGCGAGTACGTCGAGACCTTTACCGAAGAGCAGGTGCGCGCCGAGACCGCCCGTTGCCTGGGCTGCGGCGCTCGATCGTCGACCCCAACAAGTGTATCGGCTGCGGCCTGTGCACCACCAAGTGCGCGTTCGATGCCATCCATCTGGATCGCGATCGCCCCGAGTGCTCCACGATGGTCAAATACGAGCAAAAGCTCCCCAGCCTGGCAAGTACGCTTTGAAGCGTGCGATCAAAATCAAATTTGGGAAGAAATAAAAAACGCAACAAACAAGAGAACGGCGCAGAGAACGGTTGGACAGCGAGCGAGTCCCAGGCGTGGCGAGGTGCCTTGAAAGAGGAGGGCATAGGGCTTTTGCCCATGCCCGACGATTGAAAGGCAGATCGTCCGTCTGGGGCTCGCGCAGCGTCAAGTCGACCGCCGTTCGTTAGAACGGCGGAAGAAAAAGTGCATGAATTAGGAATCGTCTATCACATCATTCGCGATGTCGAGAATGTGGCGCGCGCCAATGGCGTGAGTCGCGTTTCGAACGTGACGCTGCTCCTGGGCGAGGTCTCGGGCGTCGTTCCCGATCTGCTGCTTGATGCTTGGCGCTGGGCGGCAGATAAAAAGCCTATCACGCAGGGCGCGGAGCTTATTGTGGAGCCTGTCGAGGCCGTGACGCATTGCGAGGCGTGCGGCTGCGACTACGCGACGGTCGAGCACGGCAAGACCTGCCCCCATTGCGGTAGCGGCGAGACCTATCTGCTGCAGGGCCAGGAGGTCATGATCAAGCAGATCGAGACCCCCGACGAGGACCCGACAGACGCTGCCCCCGACGGCCTATCCGATGCCGTCGACGCCGCCAACCCCCTCCACATCGCCTAACTTAGTCGTTGGGGACGTTCTTAAACGACTAGTCGAAAAAGAACGTCCCCAATGACTAGCCATTTAAGAACGTCCCCAATAACTACTTTGCTAGAGCATATCGCTCGCCATTAGTCAAGGCATAGCTGTTTAAACGAAATAGCCTCAGTCTCAGCACGTTTGCATCTGTTTAAAAGCGGTAATAATGACAGCATGCGCATATCCGTCGTGTAAGTATTGGTTGGGTATCAGTTATCAGCGGCAGATCAGCCAATGATGCTGGAATGTAATCAACTTGTAACAAATTAAGACGTTTAAACAAATAATGCTACCTTTTGCAGTTTTCCAAACAATTCTGCTGTATTTGCAGCTATACTCCATAACTGTCGTGTAGGAATTACGTAGACAAAAGGAGGTTATGTGATGGTAAGTATTGTTCTTGCTAGCATGGTGACTTGGCGGCTGGAATCAAGCAGACGGGCTCGATGGTCTTTGGCGATCAGCCGTCTGTTGCCGTGGTCTCGCTCGAGCCGAGCATGGGCCCTACGACTTCCGTGCCAAGGTCGAGGAGGCAATCGCTTCCTTCGAGGACCAGGAGCAGGTGCTCTTCCTCGTTGATCTGTGGGGCGGCACGCCGTTCAACCAGATCAGCGGGCTCATCGAGGGCCACGATTCCTGGGCTATCGTCACCGGTGTCAACCTGCCTATGCTCATCGAGGCATATTCGCAGCGCTTTGACGCAAAGAACACTGCACATGCGATCGCATATCATCTCGTGACTGAGGCTAAGGCCGGCGTGCGCGTCAAGCCCGAGTCTCTGGAGCCCGAGGAGAAGAAGCCGGCTGCGGCCGCCGCTGCTCCTGCGGGTGCCATTCCTCCGGGAACGGTGATCGGCGACGGGCACATCAAGATCGCCCACGTCCGTATCGACACGCGCCTGCTGCATGGTCAGGTGGCCACCACGTGGACCAAGCGGATCAACCCCAACCGCATCATCGTGGTCTCCGACGGCGTTGCTCACGACGAGCTCCGCAAGACCATGATCGAGCAGGCTGCCCCTCCGGGAGTCCACGCCAACGTCGTGCCTATCAAGAAGATGGCCGAGGTCGTCAAGGACACGCGCTTTGGCGACACCAAGGCGATGCTGCTGTTCGAGAACCCGCAGGATCTGCTCAGGGCCATCGAGGCCGGCGTCGACATCAAGGAAGCCAACATCGGTTCCATGGCCCACTCCAAGGCAAGGTCGTCGTCACTAACGCTGTCGCTATGGGCGATGACGATGTCAAGACCATCGAGGCTCTCAAGGCCAAGGGCGTCAAGTTCGAGGTCCGCAAGGTTCCTTCGGATTCCTCCGAGGATCTCGACGCCATGTTGAAGAAAGCTAAGGCCGAACTGGCCGCTCAAGCATAGTAAAGGAGGGTCCGATACATGTCTGCAATCACTATTCTGCTTGTTGCGATTGTCGCGTTGCTTGCCGGTATGGAAGGCATTCTGGATGAGTTCCAGTTCCATCAGCCGCTCGTGGCATGCACGCTTATCGGTCTCGTAACCGGTCACCTTCAGGAGGGCATCCTCCTGGGCGGTTCGCTCCAGATGATGGCCCTTGGCTGGGCTAACGTCGGCGCCGCCGTCGCGCCTGACGCCGCTCTGGCCTCGGTCGCTTCTTCGATCATCATGGTGCTCGCCCTCAACGGTGGCGCCACCGATTCGGCCAAGGCCGTTACCGCCGCCATCGCCGTCGCCGTCCCGCTGTCGGTCGCTGGTCTGTTCCTGACCATGATCTGCCGTACCCTGCTACCGCTATGGTTCACGCCATGGACGCCTGCGCCGAGAAGGGCGACTTCGCCGGCATCGAGCGTTGGCAGTACGCCGGCATCCTCATGCAGGGTGTTCGTATCGCCATCCCGGCAGTACTTCTGTGCATCATCCCGGCCGAGGCCGTTACCAACGCGCTTAACGCTATGCCCGATTGGCTGTCCGGCGGCATGGCTGTCGGCGGCGGCATGGTCGCTTCCGTCGGTTACGCCATGGTCATCAACATGATGGCCACCAAGGAGACCTGGCCGTTCTTCATCCTCGGCTTTGTCCTTGCTGCCATCCCTCAGCTCACGCTGATCGCCCTTGGCTCATCGGCATCTCCCTTGCCTCATCTACCTTGGCCTTAAGGATCTGGCCAAGCAGGGTGGCGGCATGGGCGGTGGCTCCGGTGACCCGCTCGGCGACATTCTGAACGATTACGAGTAGGAGGGGAGTGATACATATGGCAGAGAACAAGATTCAGCTCACCAAGGCTGACCGTAAGAAGGTTTGCTTCCGTCATCAGTTCCTTCAGGGCTCGTGGAACTACGAGCGTATGCAGAACGGCGGCTGGTGCTTCGCAATGATCCCTGCGATCAAGAAGCTCTACACCAGCAAGGATGACCAGATTGCCGCTCTTAAGCGCCACCTGGAGTTCTATAACACCCACCCCTATGTTTCCGCCCCCGTCATTGGCGTTACCCTCGCCCTCGAGGAGGAGCGCGCCAACGGTGCTCCGATTGACGACGTCGCCATTCAGGCGTCAAGGTCGGTATGATGGGCCCGCTCGCCGGCGTCGGCGACCCCGCCTTCTGGTTCACCCTTCGCCCGATTCTGGGTGCACTGGGCGCTTCCCTGGCCCTGTCCGGCAGCATCGCCGGTCCGCTGCTGTTCTTCTTCGCGTGGAACATCATCCGTTACGCCTTCCTGTGGTACACGCAGGAGTTTGGCTACAAGGTCGGCTCCTCCATCGCCAAGGACCTCTCCGGCGGTCTGATGGGCAAGGTCACCGAGGGTGCTTCCATCCTGGGTATGTTCATCATCGGCGCCTGGTCGAGCGCTGGGTGTCCATCTCCTTCACCCCGGTCGTCTCCAAGGTCACGCAGTCCGCTGGCGCCTATATCGACTGGGCCAACCTGCCCGCCGGTTCTGAGGGCATCAAGCAGGCATTGACGATGTACAGCTCTGTCGGTGCCAACGCACTCGACCCGGTGAAGGTCACCACGCTTCAGGCCAACCTCGATCAGCTCATCCCCGGCCTTGCCGCCGTGTGCCTGACCCTTCTGGTCTGCAAGCTCCTCAAGAAGAAGGTCAGCCCGATCGTCATCATCCTGGCTCTCTTCGCCGTCGGCATCATCGGTCGCGTCTGCGGCTTCATGTAGCACGCTTCGGCTTAAGACCGAGAGTTGCTAGGCAAGGGCTTTTGAGCCATTGAAACGGACCGCACCCGGTGGGTACACTGGATGCGGTCCGATTGTTTTATTTGGAGGGCGAGGCGCGTATGGCGCAATCTCAGAACAGCACGGTCGATCTGGCAACGCCGGCAACCTGCCTGATGGGGCTTACCAGTCACGGTAACGTGATGGTGGGCAATAAGGCGTTTGAGTACTATAACGAGCGCAATCCCGAGGATTATATCCAAATCCCGTGGGACGAGGTCGACTATATTGCCGCCGAGGTTTTGCGCGGCACCAAGAAGATTACGCGTTTTGCCATCTTTACCAAAGAGAATGGCCACTTTACGTTTTCGACGCGCAATGACAAGGAAACGCTTCGCGCGGTGCGTAAGTACATTGACGAGGACAAGCTCGTTCGTTCGCCCGACTTTATCGATGTGACGGCCAAGGGCGCCAAGAGCATCCCCTCCGTTATCAAAAACCTTTTCCACAAAGGCAAGTAGTCATTAAAGAGCGCCCCCTCAAAGTGGGGCGCAGTCTCCCATGTGGCTCGATCGGGAAAGTGCATCCCAGTTCGAGCGTCGATTCCGGGATGTAGTTTCCGGAACGGGGTCGTTTGGGAAACCGTGTCCCGTTTCGAGCCGAAATTCTGGGTCACAGTTTCCCAGCGAAGTCTCATGGGGAAAGTCTGACCCAGAATTTGCCTGGATAGTGGGACGCACTTTCCGGAGGGCTGTTCCACCGCAACTTCGAAGAGTGGCTACACGCTGCATCACAACGTGTAAATCTGCTACACTAGTACAACATGCCTCCGTAGCTCAGGGGATAGAGCACCGCTCTCCTAAAGCGGGTGTCGACGGTTCGAATCCGCCCGGGGGCACCAGAAGATTATAACGGCGTCGCGAGAGCGGCGCCGTTTCTGGTTTGTGGGAGCTGCCGACGGATTAGGACCGTCGACACCCGCGTCACCAATTTCCCCGCGGGGGGGGAGTTTTCGAATCCGCCCGGGGGCACCAGAGATTTGTCGAGCCCGGTACACCGCCACGGTACCGGGCTCTTCTGGTTCATGTCATGTCAAAACGAAGCGCCCGCTTGCTGGGGGAGCAAGCGGGCGCTGTGAGCGAATATGTTTGCGGCGGGAGCCGTAATGGGCGGTGGGGCGGCGACTAGTTGGTCGTACCAGAATCGTCGCCCGTGCTCGTGCCCGAGCCAGAGCCCGAACCCGAGCCAGAAATCGAAACCGTCAGCGTAATCGTGTTGTCGGTGGACTGCTTGCCGGTGGGGAGACGCCCGTAACGGTGGCGTTTTCGTTGCCGCTCACGGGGTTGCCGTTCTGGTCGCAGAACGCGATGTTGTAGAACCCGGCGTTGTTGAGCGCGGTGACGGCGGCGGAGATGCTCTTGCCGTACAGGTTACCCGGAACGCTGGCCTTGCCGGACTTCTTGGCAATGACGACGGTAATCGTGGCGCCGGGCTTCTGCTTGCCGCTGGGGTTCCAGCTGATCACGGTTCCCTCGGTAACTGAGTCGTTCTCCTGGTAGCTCACGTCGACGCCAAAGCCTGCCATATCGAGGGCGTTGCGCGCCTGGGCCTCGGTCATGTCGGTCAGGTCGGGGACGGACGTGGTATCCGGGCCGCTGGAGACCTTATACGTGATGGTCGTACCTTCTCGACTTCCTTACCGGCGTCGGTGCCTGCTCAAAGACCTGGCCTTCGTCGGCCTCGTTGGCCTCCTCGGTGGCGTTGCCTTTAGGCCAACGCTTGCCAGTGCCGCCTCTGCCTGGTCCTTGGTTAGACCGACAAGCTGGGGAACCTCAACCTTCTCGGAGGCTTGGGGCCCTTGGAGATCACCAGGTTCACCTTGGTGCCTTTGGGCTTCTTGGTGTTGCCGTTGGGGGTCTGCTCGGCAACCTTGCCCTCGTCGACATCGTCGTTATAGCTCTGGTCGATGGTGCCGACCTCGAGGCCGGCTTCCTTGATCAGCTCGACGGCAGTCTGCTGGTCCTTGCCCAGCACGTCGGGCACGGGGACCTGCTCGCCGCCAAAGAGCCCAGTAGCAAAGGCCAACACGATACCGATGACGGCAACGGCTGCCACCACAGCGGCGATAATCTTGTTCTTGTTGGACTTGGGCTTTTCGACCTCGTAGGAGCCGGTGGAGCCCGAAACTGAGCTACGGGCGGTATTCTGGCCGCTCACGCCCGAGACGGGACGCACCATGGCGCGCGTCTGATCGGAAAGCTCGCGGGTCTTGGTGGCGCCCAGCTCACCGGGGGCACCGATGATGCGCGTGGGCTCCGAGATGTTGACGGCACGGCCCGACAGGTAGCTGTTGAGCACCTGACGCAGCTCGTCGGCGGTCTGGAAGCGGTTTGCCGGGTCCTTCTCCATGCACTTGAGGATGATGCGCTCAAGGTCGCGTCGACACCGGAGTTAATCTGGCTCGGCGGAATAGGCAGCTCGTTGACCTGCTTGAGTGCGACCGAGATAGCGTCGTCACCGTCAAAGGGAACGCGGCCAGTGGCGCACTCGTACATCACGACGCCCAGCGAGTAGATATCCGAGGTGGGGCCGAGGTCCTGACCGCGGGTCTGCTCGGGGCTGACGTAGTGGGCGGTTCCCAGCACGTTGTTGTCTTGCGTGAGGTGGCTGTTCTTGCACGCGCGATGCCAAAGTCCATCACCTTGATGTTGCCGTCGGGCAGCACCATGATGTTCTGCGGCTTAATGTCGCGGTGGATGATCTCGTGCTTGTGGGCGACCGAAAGCGCAGAGCTGATCTGCGAGCCGATCTGGGCGACCTTCTTGGGGTCGAGGGCGCCGTGGCTCTTGATTCCGCTCTTAAGGTCGGTGCCGCGCAGGTACTCCATGACGATGTAATAGGTGTCGCCGTCCTTGCCCCAATCGTAGACGCCCACGATATAGGGGGAGGAGAGACCGGCTGCTGCCTGGGCCTCCTGCTTAAAGCGTGCGGCGAAGGTTGCGTCGCCAGCATACTGCGGCAGCATGATCTTGACGGCCACCGTGCGGTCGAGGACCTGGTCCTGTGCACGGTAGACGGTCGCCATACCGCCTGTCCCCACCTTATCCTTGAGGAGGTATCTTCCCCCGAGGACCCTCTGTTCCATTCCTGCTCCTAACATAACTATTCGCTCAACGATGTGTGTAGTACCTACGATGTGGCCGCTGGGGCCGTGTGGCGCGTTGCCGCTAACTCTTCGGCCGCGGCGCGCTCGGGTGTCCGATTCGATCATGGGCATCACGCTCCCTGTGCGGCGAGCGCCGCGGTCAGGACGATGCCGGCAATCTTGGCCGCCTCGACGTCGTGTTTGTCGTAATCCTCCAAGGCCACCGAGATAGCGACCGTGGGTGAATCGTAAGGTGCAAAGCCAACGAACATTGAGTTGACGTTGGTGCCGCCGGTCTCGGCCGAGCCGGTCTTGCCGGCGACCTTGACCCCGGGGACCTGGGCATCGGTGCCGGTACCGGACTGGACGACGGCGAGCATGGCCTGCTTGACCTGGTCGGCCGTGGCAGAGCTGACAGCCTGGCCCAGCGAGCGGGACTGCGTGGTCTTAACCACGGTTCCGTCCGGGGCGAGTACCTGGGCTACAAAGTACGGTCCATGACCACGCCGCTGTTAGCGATGGCGGCGGCAATCACGGCGTTTTGCATGACGGTGGTCTGCGGGCCGGGCGTGTGGTCCATGCCGACAGGCTGGCCGGCGCCGGCCCAGGCGGTCTCCCACTCGGTCATGAGCGACGGGTCGGCCATGATGGAGGCCGCGGAGGTCAGGTCCTGGCCGAGCTTTTGGCCGTAGCCAAAGGCGTTGGCAAACTGCACGAGCGTGTTTGCGCCAACTTCGTTTGCCACCTGGCCAAAGACGACGTTGGAGGACACGGCAAAGGCCTGCTGCAGGCTGATGGTGCCGTAGCTCTCGTTGGCATAGTTGGTGACCGGTGCGTTGCCGATGTCCATGGAGCCGGGCGCCTGGTAGGTGCTGGTAAGGCTGGCGGTACCGGTCTCGAGTGCCGCGGAAAGCGTAACGACCTTAAACGTTGAGCCCGGCGTGTACAGCGCGTCCATGGCGCGATTGTACATGGAGCCGTCCTCGCCGCCGCCCGCCTGCAGCAAGGCGTCGATGTTGGTGTTGTCGTAGGTGGGCGAGCTGGCACATGCGAGTACCGCGCCGGTACGCGGTCGATGACCACTACAGCGCCCTTAAAGCCCTTGAGCGCCTGCTCAGCAGCCGTCTGGATGCGCGAGTCGATGGTGAGCTTGGCGGTGTTGCCCGGCTGGGTCTGGCCCGCGAGCGACGCGATGGCGTTGTTCCAGCTGGAGTAATCCTTAGAGCCGGTGAGCGTGTCGTTCATGACACTCTCGATGGCGGTGGTGCCATACTGCTGGCTCACGTAGCCAACCACGTGCGCTGCCAGGTTACCGTTGGGTAGGAGCGTACGTAGGTGCCGTCCTCCTGCTGCAGCGACTCGGCCAGCGTCACGCCGTCGGACGTGATGATGGAACCGCGCTGGATGTACTTGGAGCGGGCGATGGTGTGGTTGTTGGTCGGCATGTCCTGATAGTCCTTGGCCTTGATGACCTGGACATAGGTGAGGTTGCCGATAAGGATGGCGAACAGCGCCGTAAAGGCGAGCACCGCGCGGGTTAGACGGTTGGCGAGCGCAACGCGGCCGAGCACACCGGATTCAGGCGTGTCGAGCAGGCGACGGCGCATGCGCGAGCCGACGGAATGGCTGCCGCTGCCGTAGGAAGACGAGGTGGAAAAGCGCGTGCCCGTCGGGGCGGCGGCAGATGCGACCTGATCATCGGTGATGGCGGCCATGGTGCCGGTGCCGGTAAGCTCGGCCTCGCGTCCGGTCGCCTCGTCACCGGCGCGCAGCAGGAGCGCGACGATGATAAAGCTCGCCAGCAGCGAGGAGCCACCCTGGCTCATAAAGGGCAGGGTGACGCCGGTCAACGGGATCAGGCGGGTAACGCCGCCCACGATCAAAAAGGCCTGGAAGCTGATGGCGGCCGTAAGGCCCGTGGCACTAAAAGCGGCGAGATCGGATTTAGCGCGGGCACCGTGGTGAGGCCACGCACGGCAAAGAGCATAAACAGGATGAGCACGGCGCCGCCGCCCAAAAGGCCCATCTCCTCGCCGATGGCCGAGAAGATAAAGTCGGACTCGACGACAGGGATGTTGTTGGCCATGCCGTTGCCGATACCAACACCGACCAGACCGCCATCGGCAAGCGAGAAGAGCGACTGGACGATCTGGTAGCCCTGGCCCTGGGCGTCCTTAAACGGATCGACCCAAACCTGGAAACGCACCTGAACGTGCGACAGGAACTTGTAGGCGCCCACGGCTCCAACGGCTAAGAGCGCAAGGCCGATAACGACATACGAAAAGCGCCCCGTGGCAACGTAGAGCATCAGCAAGAAGATGGTGTAGAACAGTACGGCCGAACCCAGGTCGCGTTCGAAGACGACGACGAGCAGGCACACACCCCACACGGCAAACAGCGGCAGCAGCAGTCGCAGGCGAGGGATCTTAAAGCCCAAGATCTTGCGGTTGGAGATGGAGAGCAGCTCGCGGTTTTCGGCCAGGTACCCGGCCAGGAACAGCACGATAAAGACCTTGGCGAACTCGCCAGGCTGGATGGTAAAGCCCGCGATGCGAATCCACAGCTTGGAGCCCGAGATCGTGGTGCCGATAAAGATGGGCAGCATCAGCAGGATGATGCCGATGATGCCAAAGGTGTACTTGTAGCGCATGACCACGTCGAGGTTTTTGACCAGTGCAAGCGTTCCCACCATGAGCGCCACCGAGACAAACAGGATGATGAGCTGTGAGATGGCGAGAGCGGGGGCGAGACGTGTCACGAACGTGATGCCGATGCCCGAAAGCACAAAGACAATGGGCAGGATGGCGGGGTCGGCGCGGGCGCCAAGATGCGCACGGCGATATGTGCCGCAGCGAAGGCGGCAAAGAGGCCGATCGGTACGGCGAGCGTCTCAAAGGAGATGGCAGCGCCTGCGGTGAGGACGTACATCGCATACAGTAGGATGACGGGGAACGCCGAGGCGATGAGCAAGAGCAGCTCGGTGTTGCGGCGACTCATAAGCGGCACTCCCTTTCTAATTCTTATCGGAGGCTTCGGCCTCGGCGGACTGTTCGGCGGTTTTCTCGGAATCTGATTCGGAGGTCGATCCCTGATTGGTGTTGTCGCGAATCGTTTGCGCGTCGATCACCTGGCGGGTTTGCTCCTCGTCGATCTGGTGGCGGTACTTGGATATCGTGTCTTGCGCATCGTCGACGCTTGTTTGCGGAATGCCCGCCTTGAGGCGGTTTTGCGTGTCTTCGGGCAGGTCGGACAGCTTAATGCTGGTTTCGCTTTCGAGCCAGTGGAGCTTGAGTCCGAGCGGCTTGCCGGGCAGGCCGCGCCAGACGGCGACATTGCCCTGGTAGGTACCCAGGTAGTACGAGCCGGTGACACCCGTGTAGGCCCAGATGCCAGCTGCCAGCACAAAGACGAGGGCCAGGATGGCGGCGATAGTAATGTTGCGGCGACGCACGCGTTGCGCCTCGCGCATAACGCCATCGTCAACCAGGTCAACGACTACTACGGTCACGTTGTCGTGGCCGCCGGCGGCAAGCGCCGCGTCCACTAGATTGTCGACGCAGATTTGCGCGGTTGAGGACTGCGTGGCGATGTTCTCGATATCGCTATCGGGAATCATGCTCGAAAGGCCGTCGGAGCACAGGATCAGGCGGTCGCCTTCCTCGATATGCAGAGTGAAGTGGTCGGCATACATGGCGGGGTCCGAGCCCAGCGCACGGGTGATGACCGAGCGGTTGGGGTGGACGCGAGCCTCGTCTGCCGTAATCTCGCCGGCGTCCACGAGCTCCTCCACGTAGGAGTGGTCGCGGGTCACGCGGATGAGCGTGCCATCGTGGAGGAGGTAGGCGCGAGAGTCACCCACGTGGGCGATGGCGAGCGTGTCGTTTTCGATATAGGCGCAAGTGGCTGTGCAGCCCATGCCAGGCTTGCCCAGGCCGTTCAGGGCCGCCTCGATTACGGCGGCGTTGGCTGCCTCGACGGCTGCGGCCAGGCGTGCTGCGTCGGCGGACTGCGGGGCCGTCTTGGCAATAGTCTCGACGGCGATGGAAGAGGCTACCTCGCCGGCGGCGTGACCACCCATGCCGTCGCATACGCAAAAGAGCGGCGACTGCACCAGGTAGGAATCCTCATTGTGCGGGCGCACACAGCCAACGTCGGAGCGGGCGCCCCACATGAGTTGCGTGGTGGTGCCGGCATCATAGGTCGAGTCGGTCTCGATGCGCTCCTCGGTCAGGGGCTCAAAGCTCATGGTCGAGCCGGGGTCTTTGAGCTTGGCCTCAACGGCGGCAACGTCGATCTCGGCTGTGTCACCGGGAGAGACGGTGTCGGTCTCGGCGTTTGATTCGGAATCGTCGGTGTCCGGGGAGCCGGGCTCTTCGGACGCGCAGGCGGTCGACTCGTCGTCTTGCGGGCTGACGTCTATAGGCTCGGGCGTCGCAAAGTGCGACGGCGCGGGCGTGCTTTGCGACTGGGCGGCGGGCTCGGTCACGGCATCGGACTCGCTTGCGGGCGCAGGCTGCGGGGCCTTGGGTGCAGGGCCGTCCTCGGGGGATGGCCCCGCCTCGGGCGCGGCGTAGACGCGGGCGAACCTCGGATGCCGGGGCTATGGGGGAAACGCCGGCGCGGCGGGCTCGGGTGCCGCAAACACCGCAGCGCTCTCGTTGATTGCCGCGGCGACGGGCTCTGCAAAGTGAGCCGGCGCGAGGTTGCTTCGGGCGCTGTGGGCTGGTCCGCAGCATGTGCGCCGATGGGCGCCGCTACGGCATCCTCTTCGTCCTCGTTATCGGCGAGATCCGAAATATCATGCGTTACATGCGAAAGAGGCAGGGAGAACACGGTGTCCTCGGGTTCCACGGGTGCGGAGCCCGCCGGAGCGGCGTGGGCCGGCGCAGCTGTGGCGGCAGCCGGTGCCTCGGTCATAGTCGCGGACTTGTTCTCCTCGTCGATCATCGACGGTTCACCTTCATGACCACGTCGCCAATCTGGACTTCGTCGCCCTCGCGCAGCGTTGCGGGCTCCACAAGCTGGCGGCCGTTGACGAGCGTGCCGTTAAGCGAGTTGAGGTCTTCGATGATGAGCGCCGGGCCCTGCAGCGAAAAGCGCGCATGCGAGGCCGAGACGAACGGTTCGTTGATGCAGATGTCCGAAGATGGCGAGCGACCGACGATGACGGGGCCGAGCATGTCTACGTGGATGCCGCGGATACCGCGCGGACCCTTGTCCACATCGATCGTCCAGATAGCCGAGTCGCGGCGCTGTCCGCGCACAAGTCCCACGCCGGTCTTCATGACGGCGAACAGGAAGATATAGAGCAGGGCGACCAGGACGATGCGGCCTGCAAAAAGGACGATATCGATGTTCATAAGAGACTATCCCCTAAATTCAAAGGTGCTCAGGCCAAACGTCAGCAGATCGCCGTTGCGCAGCGGGCAGCGCGTAATGCGGCGGTTGTTGACGAGCGTGCCGTTGGTGGAATTGAGGTCCTCGATCGACCAATCCGAGCCCGTAAAGGTGAGCTGGGCGTGGCGGCGCGACACGTTGGGGTCGCGCAGGGCAATATCGGAAACTGAGCGCTCGCGACCGATAGTCACCTGTGCGGAGGTGATGCTATGGCTCTCGCCGCTCACGACGTCGACGAGCTGGGCGAGCGGGCGCTGCGGGGCGCGAGTGCTCGCCATGTTGGAGGCGATGCCGGCTGCGGCGCCTAGGC
>ENA-OQDE01000328-OQDE01000328.1-human-gut-metagenome-genome-assembly--contig:-NODE-328-length-29605-cov-4.776342_pt1 | contig 29605 bp, 37 predicted proteins | sample MGYA00242768_ERZ504595 | MGnify/ENA primary metagenome ERZ504595 (study PRJEB26092, sample SAMD00036307) | human gut metagenome | host: Homo sapiens | study: EMG produced TPA metagenomics assembly of... | reverse complement strand
AGAACCGGGTGAAGCCGGAAACCGGATGAGGACAGCAGAACCGGTGAAGCCGGAAAACCGGATGAGACAGCAGAACCGGGTGAAGCCGGAAAACCGGATAAAATGGCAGAACCAGAGGAAACTCTAGAGCAGATGGAAACAGCAAAAATAAAAGAAACGGCACAGACGGAAAAAACTGCAGGAACAGATGAACAGTCAGAACCGGGAGAAATCCAGATGGAGATACCGGATGAAATCATGAGGCCGGATGAAACTGTAAATGCGGATCAGAAACTGCCATTTACAGATCCGCGTAAGGAAGCAGTTGAAAAGACAAAGATCTCACAGGAACAGGACGATGTCATTCGCAGTCTGCTTACCTGCATCAGTAAGGATCGGCTTGCAGATTTTCACAATGCGCTGGTATTGTTCTTTGGTGAAGATATTGGAAAAGAACTTTATCAGGAGGCAAAAAACAGTTCTGCGTATGCAATCTGTCGTGTAAATCAGACTGCGATCAGTGAGGAAGAGAAGTTTGATGTTTACTGTCAGACGGTATTTGCTTACAGTGATCCGAAAATGGACTGTCCGGAAGATTTTTCTTCGTTTTTGTATAAAGCAAATACAAAGAGAAAGAACCTTAATTCATTAAGAGCAGCATTGCAGGGACATTATGGCAAGGATAAGGGAATGAAATATTATTCTCTTTTTAAGTCACACATCAAGATTATGAATCGGATGTAAAGAAGGAGAGGCTGGTTGAAGCGAAAACGGGAAGAACATAACGGATGTGGTGGCGGAACACCAGGTAGCCAGAAGACCCGAAGAACAGCACCCCCGGATGCGTATTTTGTACGCATCCGGGGTGTTGTCAGGTGGTTAAAGTTATTTCAACCCCCCGGAAATGTTGAATAAGTATAAATATTTTGAAAAATTACAAAAATTTCTTGGATTTTATGCTTGACAATCGGACGATCCTATTGTATAGTAATACAGGTGTTGAGAAAACATGATGCTGCTGTGGCTCAGTCGGTAGAGCGTCGCATTGGTAGTGCGGAGGTCACGGGTCCGATTCCCGTCAGCAGCTCTTTTTTATGCCAGAAAAGTTTAAGTGATAACTTAATTCTTTTCTGGCTCTTTTTCTTTCTGACCGGAAATAAAATGATCAATGAGAAGATTGATCGTATGTTGCTGTGTCTCGATGATTTTTTGGAATGTTTCATTTTCTTTTGCCAGACGGGTGATTTCAGCTTCGCTATTCATATTCATCTTCCTTTTTACACCATTCAAATCGATACATCATATATGTTTTATGTTAAAAAATATTCCCTGAAATGTCAAGACAATAAAGACGTCTGTGGAGAAACATTGTTACTTTATTAACATAAAGCGTCAAAATAACTGCCGGATTCGACATAACATGCAAAAATCCAGACATACAAATTTAGATTCAGGGAAAATACGCAGTAATATTTAGGAATTTATGAATTTTTTACGAACGGATGTTATTTGTATGAGTAATGTGCTAAAATATCATTCGGCTAAAGATCCGGGGAAAGTAGATTTTCCCTTTGAAGTGAGGTTTGATATGAATGCGAGCAGAAAAAGAAAAAATACAAAACCGAAAGGTTTTTTTGAAAAATTAAAGGAGCAGAGAAATCAGAGAAAGGCGGACAGGGCAAAACAGACGGACAGGAAAACAGATATCTTAAAAAAGACAGGGAGTGGGATTGTTACATTACTGCTTGTCATTTTACCGCCGGCAGTTTGTTTTTATCTGATGGAGTGTTATTCGCACAATCCATTTGCAGTGGTACGTCCGTGGGCACAGTTTTTTAATATCGTGCTGTTTGAACTGGTAACAGTTTTCCTGTTTGTGCTGACGGGAAAATTAAAGGCTGCGCACCGGATCGTATACATTGCAGCAATGATTTATGGAATTGCGAACAGTTATGTGGTGCGTTTCCGGACGAATCCGATTGTGCCGTGGGATATTTTTCCTGGAAACAGCTGCGAGCGTTGCAGATAATTATGATTTTATGCCGGATATGCGCATGGTCGTTGTGACACTGGTATTTTTTGCAGCAATCGTATTATTTCGTTTTATAAAAGTAAAAGTGACACGTTTGGTATTCTGGAAACGGCTGATTCCGGCAGCGCTGGTGGCTGTGGTTCTTTCATTGTTTGCGGGAACACTGCAGCAGGAGAACTTTCAGAACAGCCACAGACTTTACAATAAACTGTTCACGCCGGTCTACATGACGGATGTGGATGGTATGGCAGTCACATTTGTCATGAATCTTGCCTATATGTCGATCGACAAACCGGAGCATTACAGCGCCGCTGAGGCACAGGCGGTGCTTGATTCCTACGGGGAGGGCGGTGCAATGTCGGAGGAATCAGGCTCTGAGGCAGAAGAAGACGATACACAAAAGGAGAAGATCTTCCGAATATCATTGTAATGATGAATGAGTCATTTTCGGATCTGTCCGTGTTAGGTGATTTTGAAACCAACGAGGATTACATGCCGTTTATCCACAGCTTAGAGCAGGGGGAGAAAAATACGGTTACGGGAATGTTAAACGTATCTGTCTGCGGTGGAAATACCGCGAATACAGAGTTTGAATTTCTGACCGGCAATACAATGGCATTCCTCCCGCAGGGAGCATCCCGTATCAGCAGTACATCAATGGAGATTTGAAGGCACTTCCGGATTATCTGAAGACTTTAGGATATCAGACCATTGCGACACATCCTTACAATGCCGGCGGATGGGAACGCGATACGGTCTATCCGATGCTGGGATTTAATGAGAGCGTGTTTAAAGATGATTATGTGAATCCGCAGTATGTCAGACAGTATATCAGCGATGAGAGCTGTGTGGATAAGATTATTGAATTTTATGAAAATAAGGAAAAGGATGCGCCGCTGTTTGTGTTTAATGTGACCATGCAAAATCACGGTGGATATCAGGATCAGTACGGCAATTTTACACCGGATATCTCGGTGAAAGATTCTACAAATTTTTCACTGCAGCAGTATTTATCCCTGGTAAAACTTTCCGATTCCGCGTTAGAACATCTGATCTCCTATTTTGAAGAGGCAGATGAAAAAACAGTGATCGTTTTTTTCGGAGATCATCAGCCGAGTGATGCCGTTGCATCTACGATTCTTGCAAAGAACGGGATGTCCTGGAATCACTTGACAGAGGAACAGCAGAAACTGCGTTATCAGGTTCCTTATGTGGTGTGGGCAAACTATGATATTGGAGAGGAAACGGGTGCAGACACGAGCGTGAACTATCTGGCAGCGGAAGTCTTAGAGCGCGCCGGTGTTCCATTGGATGAATATCGTTCGTATCTGTTACATTTAAAATCAGAATACCCGGTTATTTCCGCGGTGCGTACAGTAAAAGCGGATGGCAGTGAAGTCCGCGCCTCGGATGAAAAAGATGAGATGGATATTTACCGGAAATTGCAGTATTATGAACTGTTTGATCATGGAACTGTTAATTAGGAAATGATAAAAAGAGAGGTTTTGTTTTGAAAAGAGAAAAGAAACTCCAAAATCAGTTGTGGAAAGAAAGAATGCCGCTTATTGCGTCGTTCTTTCTGCCGTTTTTTATTCTGACTGTGATCTGCATTCTTCATGACGTCTATCCGTTTGGAGAGCAGTGTATTTTACATATCGATATGTATCATCAGTATTGCCCGTTTTTCACGGAGCTGATGGATAAGATCAAACATGGCGGCAGCATGTTTTACTCCTGGAATATCGGACTTGGAGCAGATTTTATTTCACTGTACGCCTATTATCTGGCAAGTCCCTTAAACTGGCTGCTGCTACTCTGTCCGCAGAATCATGTGATCGAATTTATGACCTTGCTTGTGATTTTAAAAATTTCATTGGCGGGACTGTTTTTCGGATATTATTTAAAGGAACATTTTGAAAAAAATCATGCTGCAATCAGCATTTTTGCAACAGCCTATGCGTTGTGCGGATTCTCAGCAGCCTATGCATGGGATATCATGTGGTTAGACTGCATGATGCTGGCACCACTTGTCGTTCTTGGACTCGAACAGCTGATCAAAGAGAAAAAAGTACTGCTTTATTATATTTCACTGTCTTTATGCATTATCAGTAATTATTACATTGCGATCATGGTCTGCATTTTTCAGGTGATCTGGTTTGTGATCACATGGCTGGAAAATAAAGAGACCGGGATCGGTGCGTGGATCCGTTTCGCAATTTATTCCCTTCTGGCGGGCGGGACGGGAGCGATACTGATCATTCCTGAGGCGATCACCCTTGGAGCGAGCGGCTCACAGAATATTTCATTTCCGGATACAATGGAATGGTATTTTAACATCATTGCAGAGCTGGGGAGACACTCGGTGATGACAGAACCTTATACGGGCAAAGACCACTGGCCGAATATTTACTGTGGCGTATTTGTGCTTCTTTTGTTTGTACTGTATCTTTTCAACCGTGAGATCTCCTGGAAAAAGAAGCTTTCACGCGGACTTCTGGCAGCATTTTTTGTCATCAGTTTTTCGAATAATATACTTGATTTCATCTGGCATGGCATGCACTTCCCGGATTCCCTGCCGGGCAGACAGACCTTTTTATATGCATTTCTGATGCTTGCGGTATCCTACGAGGCATTTTTGCATTTCAAAGGAACGAGATTTTTAGATGTGATCGCAGCGGGAGTGGCATCGGTTGGTCTGATGGCAGTTTCCTATCATTTTTCCGATGGGACGATCTTAGGAGAGAGCGCGGCAACGGCAACTTATGTATTTCTGGGCAGCTATATTGTGGTGCTGCTGATCTATTTTTATGCGGAGGAATGTATCCGGGAAGATGTGGTAAAAAAGATTGGAAAGATCAAAAAGGCGACCAGGGAAGAACTGAAAAAAATCATGCTCTCGTTTGGCTGCGCAGCGATGCTTTTAGAATTATTTTTTAACTACAATGTGACCGGATTTGATACGACGAGCAGGACTGCCTATGTGAAATCCATGGATGACTATCATGCAGTGCTTGCAGAGGCGGAAAATCAGGCACAGGATAAGGGCATATTATTTTACCGCACGGAAGAATTAGAGCGCAAAACGAAAAATGATGCGGCGCTGTATGGATATCGTTCCGCAACGCAATTTTCATCGCTGATGAATCTGGATGTCAGTCATTTTTACCAGGCAGTCGGAATGGAAGGCGGCAAGAATTTCTACTGTGTAAACGGGGCAACACCGCTGTTATCAGCAATGATGTCCCTGCGCTATGTGATCGCTGATAACGCAATGGAAGCAAACCCGATCCGCACCCTTGTGGCAGAGAGCGGAAATACGTATCTTTACGAAAATAAATATGTGCTCCCACTTGGTTTTATGATGGATGAGGATGTGATTGATGCGTGGGATTATTCTGATTTAGATGAAATTGAGGCACAGAACAGACTTGCAGAGCTTCTTGGTGCAGATGAGCCGATGCTGACGGAGATCCCGTCCGAATCTGTGGTCGGGGAATCAACGATTGACGTGCAGGAGGATGCATACATTTTTGCAACCTATGAATCGACGACTGTGGACAGCATGACGGAAGAGATCAGTGACGGCAGAACAAAGTCTTTCACAAAAGTTTCGCATGGCTATACACTTGATCTTGGATACTGTACGGCAGGCACACAAGTGAAGATTAAAAACAGTAATGAAGAAAGAGTGAATATTACGGCATATGCCTGAATCTCGATGCTGCAGATACGGCTTATCAGACGTTAAATGAGCAGACGATGGAGATGACTTCCTTTTCCGATACGAAAATCACTGGAACCATTGATGTGAAAAAAGAAGGACGACTGATATTTGCGGTGGCGGATGATGCCGGATGGAAATTATATGTTGATGGAGAACAGACGGATCCGGAAGTGTTTGGTGAGGCGTTTATCAGCACATATCTTACCGAAGGAACACATACGGTTGAGCTGCGCTACCGGACACCGGGATTTATGGTGGGAGCCGGGTTTTCCCTTGCCTGTATTCTGATCGTGATACTGATCGCATGGATAAAAAGGCACCATTGAAATTAAAACGTTTCTGTGAGATACTATACGTTGGAGGAGTTTGAGAAAGGTAGTGATTTATATGTCAGACAAAGAGATAGAAATTTATAATGAAAATGCCGATGAAATCAAAATCCGCCCATATGAGCATCATGCAAAATATTATGAGACGGACCAGATGGGAATCATCCATCATTCAAATTATATCAAATGGATGGAGGAGGCGAGGATGGATCTGATGGATCAGATCGGACTCAGCTATAAACAGATGGAGGAGATGGAGATTATCAGTCCGGTGCTCTCTGTATCCTGCGAGTATCACAGTATGGTACATTTTGATGATACGGTCGTGATCGAGACGAAGATCACACGCTATAATGGTATCAAGATGGATGTGGAATACCGGATGACGGACAAGGAGACCGGAGAACTCCGCACGACCGGAAAGAGTTCCCATTGCTTTTTGAACCGTTCCGGAAGACCGATCTCATTGAAACGTTCTTACCCGGAGATCGATACAAAGTTCTTTGAGTATACGGATGCCTGACAAACGGGTGTGATATTAGAAATATATAAGAAAGAGGAAATAAAAGAATGATACAGGAAAGATTAAAGGCACTGCGTGCGGAGATGGAAAAGAGAGGCATCACGGTATACGTTGTGCCGACTGCTGATTTTCACGAATCAGAATATGTAGGAGATCATTTTAAGGCGAGAAAGTTTATTACCGGATTTACCGGTTCTGCGGGAACTGCCGTTATCACTTTGGATGAGGCAGGGCTCTGGACGGACGGACGCTATTTTGTACAGGCAGAGAATCAGCTGAAAGACAGCACAGTCACACTCTACCGCATGGGCGAAGAGGGCGTGCCGACAGTCGATGAATTTGTAAAGGATCGATTAAAAGAGGGCGGATGTCTCGGATTTGACGGACGTGTTGTAAACGGTACCTGGGGCGGCAAACTGGAAAAGATTGCAGCAGAAAAAAATGTGTCCATGCATGTGACAGAAGACCTGATCGATCTGATCTGGGAGGATCGTCCGGCATTGTCCAAACAGCCTTTATTTATTTTGGAGGAAAAATATTCCGGAAAGAGTACTGCGGATAAGATCGCAGATCTTAGGAAAGCTATGAAGGAGAACGGTGCAGATGTTCATATTCTGACATCTCTTTACGATATCGCATGGCTTTTAAATATCCGCGGCAACGATATTGATTATGTGCCGGTCGTATTATCCTATCTTGTGCTGAACGAGACAGAGTGTATCTGGTTTTTACAGGAGGAAGTAGTGGATGATAAAATCCGTGCTTACCTGGAGGAAAACCATATCACGACAAAGCCGTATGATGCGATCTACGATTATGTACCGGAGATTCCGGCAGACGCAGTCGTGCTGATGAACCGCGGGACGGTCAACTACCGTATCGTGAACAGTCTTGATAAAGCAATCAAAGTTGTGGACAAACCAAACCCGACGGAACTTATGAAAGCTGTAAAAAATAAGACGGAGGTAGACAACACCAGAGCTGCACATGTAAAAGACGGTGTTGCCTTTACCAAATTTATGTACTGGCTCAAGACCAATATCGGAAAGATCCCGATGACGGAGATCTCTGCTTCTGACTATCTTGAGGCGAGAAGAAGAGAGCAGGATAACTTTATTGAGTTAAGTTTCAACACGATCTGTGCTTACGGAGCCAATGCGGCGATGATGCATTATGCTGCAACACCGGAGTCAGACGCTGAGTTAAAACCGGAGGGATTTTTACTTGTGGATTCCGGCGGACATTACTTTGAGGGAACCACAGACATCACAAGAACCATGGCACTTGGCCCGATCACAGATGAGATGCGTCTGCACTTTACGACCGTCTGCCGTTCGAATATGAACCTTGCGCATGCGAAGTTTTATATGGATGTACCGGTTTGAACCTGGATATTTTATCCCGCGGTCCACTCTGGGAGATGGGCATTGACTATAAATGCGGCACCGGACACGGCGTTGGTTATGTGTTAAATGTACATGAGGGACCGAATGGTTTCCGTTGGAGAGTGGTGCCGGAGCGTCATGACAATGGTGTCTTAGAAGAGGGCATGATTACGACAGATGAACCGGGTGTATACTTAGAGGGTAAATACGGAATCCGTACCGAAAATGAACTGGTATGCCGTAAGGCAGAAAAAAACGAATATGGACAGTTCATGGAATTTGAGAATATCACCTATGCACCGATCGATCTCGATGCGATTGACCCGGATCTGTTAAGTGCGCGTGAGAAGAAAATGTTAAATGATTATCATAAGATGGTATATGATACCATTTCTCCGTATATGACGGCGGAAGAAAATGAGTGGCTGAAACGCTACACAAGAGCAATCTAACAGACAAAGAATGGAGAGAATAATGGGCGAAAAGCTGGTATTGATTGATGGGCACAGTATTTTGAACAGGGCATTTTTCGGAATTCCGGATTTGACAAATTCGGAAGGACTGCACACGAATGCAGTCTATGGATTTTTGAATATTATGTTCAAGATTTTAGAGGAGGAGCAGCCGGATTATCTGACGGTTGCATTTGATGTGTCAGAACCGACTTTTCGCCATAAAATGTTCGCAGAATACAAAGGCACAAGAAAGCCGATGGCACAGGAACTGCGGGAACAGGTTCCGCTCATGAAAGAAATGTTAAAAGCGATGGGAGTCACTACGATCGAAAAAGGCGGCTATGAGGCGGATGATCTGCTTGGAACCATTGCAAAACAGAGTGAACAAAAAGGACTGACAGTTTCAGTGGTATCCGGTGACCGTGACCTCTTACAGCTTGCAACGGATCATATTAAGATCCGTATCCCGAAAACAAAGCGCACAGGCACGGAGATCGAGGATTACAATGCCGCTGAGGTAAAGGAAAAATATCAGGTGACGCCAATCGAGTTTATCGATGTCAAGGCGCTGATGGGCGATACGGCAGACAATATTCCGGGAGTACCGGGAATCGGTGAAAAGACGGCAACAGCAATCATTGCACAGTATGGAAGTGTTGAAAATGCCTATGCACATGTGACGAATTAAAGCCACCCCGTGCAAGCAAAAATTTAAAAGAGTATTATGACCTGGCACAGATGAGTAAGACGCTTGCGACGATCGAGATCCATGCGGACATTGATTATGATCTTTCCGGTGCAAAACTTAATGGTATTTCCAGCCTGTACACGGAGGAGGCATACCTGCTCTGCAAACGGTTAGAGTTTAAAAATCTTTTGAATCGTTTTGCGGTGGAAACTCCAAAAAATCAGGCGGCAGAACATTTTAAACTTGTGGAAGACCGTAAGGAGGCAGAGAAAGTATTTGCAAAGCTTCGTGGCAGAAACTGTGGTTTTTATATTGTTCCCGGAAGCAAAAAGAAAGACAGCCACGAGGAAGAGGACGGGCAGATGAATCTGTTTGCGGCAGGAGATATGCCGGGGGCAGACAGTGAACCGTCCGGCATCGTAGAAAGTGCAGAAAATGATGCAGTGGAGTGCTGCCTTGGAGCTGCCATTTCAACTGGAGAGGAAGAAACCTTTTTCATAAAAGCAGGGGAAAATCTTCCGGCAAAGCAGATTCTTTCCATGTTTACCGCAAGTGAGGCTACGTCCTATGCGACACTGGATTTAAAACCGCAGCTTGCGGCGCTTGGCTTACTGGAGCGACAGGTAAACGGCAATATTGGCCTGTCGAATCTTTTTGACGGTGTGCTTGCAGCATATCTTCTGAATCCGCTGAAAAATGAGTATCCATATGAGAATATTGCAAAAGACTATATGGGACAGATGATACCGTCAAAGGCAGATCTTCTTGGAAAACTGACCATAGAGCAGGCAATGAAAGATGCACCGGAAGCATTTTTAAATTATGTATGCTATATGGCATATGTGGCACAGGCATCGAAAAAGACGCTGGAGACAGACTTAAAGGAAGAGGGCATGGATCATCTGTTTACGGAAATCGAGATGCCGCTCGTATTTACTCTTGCCGATATGGAAAATGAGGGTATCATTGCGTGCAGGGAGGCGCTCACGGAGTATGGGGACAAACTTGCAGTGCGTATCGCTGAACTGGAAAAGCAGATCTATGAGGAAGCGGGAGAAGAGTTTAATATCAATTCTCCAAAACAGCTCGGAGTGATCTTATTTGAAAAATTGTCCATGCCGTATGGAAAGAAAACAAAGACCGGTTATTCCACGGCGGCGGATGTGTTAGACCGCCTTGCACCGGAATATCCGATCGTTTCTGATATTTTAGAGTATCGTCAGCTTACCAAGTTAAAGTCCACTTATGCGGACGGATTGGTAAACTATATCGCTAAAGATGGCAGGATCCACACCAGTTTTAATCAGACGATCACAGCTACCGGGCGTTTAAGCAGCACGGAGCCAAACCTGCAGAATATCCCGATGAGGATCGAACTTGGCAGACTGATCCGCAAGCATTTGTGCCAAAAGAGGGATTTGAGTTTATGGATGCCGATTATTCCCAGATTGAGCTTCGTGTTTTAGCACATATGTCCGGGGATGAAAAGCTGATCGAGGCATACCGGGAAGCACAGGATATCCACAGGATCACGGCGTCCAGGTATTTCACATCCCGTTTGACGAGGTGACGGATCTGCAGCGGCGCAATGCAAAAGCGGTTAATTTCGGAATCGTATATGGAATCAGTTCATTTGGACTGAGCCAGGATCTAAGCATCAGCAAAAAAGAGGCTGCAGAGTATATTGAGCGTTATTTTGAGACTTACCCGAAGATCAAGACATTTTTAGACGGACTCGTGACAGAGGCGAAAGAAAAAGGTTATGTGACGACCATGTTTGGAAGAAGACGTCCGGTACCGGAACTTTCAAGCAGCAATTTTATGCAGCGTTCCTTTGGAGAGCGCGTTGCCATGAACTCCCCGATTCAGGGAACTGCGGCAGATATCATCAAGATCGCAATGATACGCGTGCATGACAGACTGTTAAAAGAAAATCTAAAGTCACGCCTGATCTTAACCGTGCATGATGAGCTTTTAGTGGAGACGGCGATCGAAGAAGAGGATGCGGTTCGAAAGATTCTCGAGGAAGAGATGCATGGAGCGGCAGATCTTGCGGTCACACTTGAAATTGATGCACATGTCGGCAAAAACTGGTATGAGGCAAAATAAAGATCTGTCATCATTTATGAGGGATGATGCGTTGGACTGCATATGTCCGGATGGTACGAGAGAAAAAATGGATGCGGGGAGCATGGAACGGATGAAATTTATCGGAATTACCGGCGGCGTCGGTGCGGGAAAATCAGAAATACTTCATTATCTTGAAACAAAAGATGGTGTAAAAGTCATGTTGGCGGATGAAATCGCGCATGAGCTGATGCTGCCCGGGACAGAATGTTATCAGAAATTAAAAGACATGTTTTCGGATGAGGATATCTGGAATGAAGATGGTTCGTTTGACCGGAAAAAGTTAGCAACAGTCATCTTTTCAGATGAAAAAAAACGGGATACATTAAACGGAATCGTACATCCGGCAGTCAAAAAATATATCAGAACTGTTGCGGATACAGAGCGGGAAAATGGAGTGCTGAAAATCCTGGTTTTAGAGGCAGCATTGCTGATTGAAGAACATTATGATGAAATTTGTGACGAACTTTGGTATATTTATACCAGAGAGGATATAAGAAAAGAACGCCTTATGAGATCGCGCGGATATTCCCCGGAGAAAGTACAGCAGATTTTTGACAGTCAGTTACAGGAAGCGGTTTACCGGAAACACTGTAAAGTGGTGATCGATAATAATGGAACGGTGGAAGATGCCATAAGGCAGATTGATTTGGCAATCACAAATATGGAAAATGAGTAGGAGATACTGCAGATGAGCGACGGAAAAGACATGGAACAGCCATTGGTGTTCGGACTTGATATTGGAACGAGAAATGTGGTAGGAACGGTAGGTTACCGTACCGAAGATCAGTTTATCGTTACTGCTCAGTATATCATGCAGCATGATACGAGAGCAATGTTAGATGGACAGATCCACGATATCGGGCGTGTATCAGGGACGATAAGAAAAGTAAAAGAACAGCTGGAAAAACAGATCGGAAAAACGCTGACGGAGGTATGTATCGCTGCCGCAGGCCGTGTGCTTAAGACAGTTACAACGAGTATCAGTTACGATTATCCGGAGGAGAGCGTAGTTACCGGGGAAGACATTCATACACTGGATCTGCTTGGAATTGAGAAAGCGCAGAAAATTTTACAGGAAATGAATGATACCAACTACAAGTTCTACTGTGTTGGATATTCCGTGGTCAAATATTTCTTGAATGATGAACCGTTTTCTAATATTGAATCCCACAAGGCAGACCGTATCGGTGAAGATATCATCGTAACGTTTTTACCGGAGGATGTTGTGGATGGACTTTATGCAGCCGTAAATCAGGCCGGGCTTGAAGTGGCGAATCTGACATTGGAGCCTATTGCGGCGATCAACGTCGCAATTCCGGAAGTTATCGTCTGCTGAATATCGCTTTAGTCGATATCGGAGCGGGAACATCCGATATTTCCATCACCAAAGACGGAAGCATCATTGCCTATGGTATGATCCCTCTTGCCGGAGATGAATTAACGGAACTGATCGTGCAGAATTATCTGGTTGATTTTAAAACGGCTGAATATATCAAGCTGCAGAGTACAACAGAAGAGGAGATCACTTATAAAGATATCATGCTGATCGAGCATAAGATTCCGGCAAAAGAAGTGTGGGAACTGACTGCGCCGGTAGTGGATGAGATGACGACTGCGGTAGCTGCGAAAATCAAAGAATTGAATGGCGACCAGACTGTCAGCGCAGCATTTATCGTTGGCGGTGGCGGTAAGATCCATGGTTATACGAAAATGCTTGCAGAGAAATTAGATCTTCCGGACGTACGAGTGGCACTGCGTGGTGAAGAAGTACTGCAGGAAGTGGTATTTGAACAGCAGGATATCAAGAAGGATCCATTGCTTGTTACACCGATTGGAATCTGTCTGAATTATTATGAACAGAGAAACGGATTTATTATGGTGCGTTTCAATGGAGAGCGCCTCAAATTATATGATAATGATGGATTAACGATCGTGGATGCCGCATTGCAGGCAGGTTTTCCGAATGAGGATCTTTTCCCGAAACGTGGACCGGAACTTACATTTTTTGTAAATGGAGCAAAACGTATCATTCGTGGAGAGCAGGGAGAGTCAGCAGCAGTTTATATGAATGACAGACCAACAAATCTCAATGCGGCATTAGAGCCGAATTGTGAGATTATCATTGAGCCATCTACGGCTGGCAAGCCGGCAACCTGCACATTAGATCAGTTAGAGGAATATACGACAGATTCCGTAGCCTTTGTGGTTAATGGAAATATTATAAGATGCCCGAAATTCTTAGAGGTCAACGGTAAATTAGAGTTTCCTTCCTACCAGATCCAGGAGGGAGACCAGGTAGAAACAAGAAGCTTTTACACAGTAGGCCAGCTTGCAGAATTTATGGATGTGGAAGTGAATGTGGAGCATGTGATTCTGGTAAACAACCGTCGTGCAACGCTCGACTCACTGATCTATGAAAACTTTACAATCGAGTGGACAGTGCGTTCCTATGGCAAACCGTCCTTTCAGCCGGTAGAGCAGGAAGAAGTTCAAACACCGACTGTCGGGGAATATAAGGAAGAAGAGATACCGGATATTGTGGACACGGAAATGAGCGCAGAGGCAGATGGCGCAGAAGTTCAGAATCCTGAAGTACACAATGCTGTGACTGCGGAGGATACAGACGATGCCGGCAATGCGGGCGCAAAAGAAAAGGATTCTGCAGTTACAGATGATGCCGCTACGGTAGAGGAGAGCAAAACGATTACAGACAGTACAGCAGGCGTTAATGGATCTGTTGCAGGAGAGAATGCAGCAGGCATGGATGAAACAGATGTAACAGAGGAGAATGCTGACGGCATGGCTGAAGCAGTGAAAAAAGTTACAGCAGAAGAAAACAGTTCGCCAGCTGCAGAGGAAGACGGCAGCATGGTTCTGGTATACATCAACGGCCAGCCGGTAAAACTTACCGGAAAACCACAGTATATATTTGTAGATATTTTTGATTTCTACGAATTTGATCTTACTGCCTCAAATGGCAGAGCAATCATTACCAATTTAAATGGTGAGAATGCATCGTATTCTGCAGTCTTAAAGACCGGAGATACAATCGAACTTAGATGGAAAGAGAATTAAAAAAATGGAATTATGCAGCATAGCAAGCGGCAGCAGTGGAAACTGTATCTGTGTGGGATCAGATGAAAATCATGTACTCATCGATGCGGGGATCAGTGGAAAACGAATTGAAAACGGACTCAATTCGATCGATTTGAAAACAGAAGAGATGCAGGGGGTTCTTGTAACTCATGAACACATCGATCATATTTCTGGACTTGGCGTGATCGCCAGGCGTTACGGACTTCCGATTTATGCCACGCAGGGTACGATAGATGCTATTTTAAATACAAAGTCAGTCGGCAAAATAGAGGAATCTTTATTTCATGCGATCACGCCGGATCAGCCTTTTGAAATCGGGGATCTTTTGATTGAACCGATTTCAATCTCACATGATGCGGCAGATCCGGTGGCCTATAAGATAAAAAATGAGGAGAAAACGGCGGCGGTAGTGACGGATCTTGGCACATATGATGAAAACATGATTGATAAAATAAAAAATCTGGATGTGCTTTTACTGGAAGCAAATCATGATGTACATATGCTGCAGGTTGGAAGTTATCCGTATCCGTTAAAACAGAGAATTCTTGGGAAAAAAGGACATCTCTCTAACGAACTGTCCGGTCAGCTTTTGGGAGAAGTGCTCCATGACCATTTCAATACGGTTATTTTAGGGCATCTCAGTAAGGAAAATAATTATGCAGAACTTGCATATGAGACTGTCCGGTTAGAGGTGACGATGGGAGAAAATCCATATAAAGGCGATGATTTCCCAATGTATGTGGCAAAGCGGGACGCGCGTCGGAGAGAATCATTTTTAGTTTATGATAATAGAATGTTCGCGAAACACGTATTCTATTATATATGACAATATTTTTTTACAGAGTGTGGCCGCTTATGAAGCTTAGTAGAAAAAGTTATAAATGTGCATCTATTTAACAGTGGAAATTATAAAACATGTATGATATTATGATTGATAATAGATTTGCGCTGATTTAGTAAAGCAGAAAAGTGAGGAGAGCAGAGATGGAGAACACAGCAGACAAGACAATTATTACAGTAGTGGGTAAAGATACGGTTGGTATCATTGCAAAAGTATGTACTTATCTTTCCGAAAATGGCGTCAATGTACTTGATATTTCACAGACAATCGTTTCCGGATATTTCAATATGATGATGATCGTTGACATGAATAAATCAACCAGATCATTTGTGGATTGTCAGAAAGATCTCGATGAGATCGGTGCACAGATTGGTGTATCCATCAAGTGCCAGAAAGCTGAGATTTTTGAAAAAATGCATCGTATTTAGAGAGGAAAGCGGCAATGATTAATATATTTGAAGTAAAAGAGACCAACAACATGGTGGAACATGAAAACCTTGATGTCCGCACCATTACGATCGGTATCAGCCTGCTTTCATGCATTGATTCCGATTTGAAAAAATTAAATGAGAACATTTATAACCGTATCACATCAGTTGCCAAAGATCTTGCAAAAGTTGCAGGGGAGATCGAAGCTGAATACGGTATCCCAATTGTCAACAAACGTATTTCCGTTACTCCGATTGCACTGATCGGTGGTGCAGCCTGCAAGACACCGGAAGATTTTGCAACGATCGCAGATACAATGGACCGTGCTGCAGAAGCAATCGGTGCAGATCTGATCGGCGGTTATTCCGCACTGGTATCAAAAGGCATGACAAAAGCAGATGAGATGCTGATCCGTTCTATCCCGATAGCACTTTGCCGGACGAACCGTGTCTGCAGTTCCGTAAACCTTGCGTCCACAAAGACCGGTATCAATATGGATGCGGTGCGTCTGATGGGAGAGATTTTGTTGGAGGTTGCAGAGCGCTCAAAAGACCGTGATTCTGTGGATTGTATGAAGCTGGTTGTATTCTGCAACGCACCGGATGACAACCCGTTTATGGCAGGAGCTTTCCACGGTGTGACAGAGGCTGATGCAGTGATCAACGTCGGAGTCAGCGGACCGGGTGTTGTAAAGACAGCACTTGAGAAAGTGCGTGGCGAGAATTGAGGTACTCTGCGAGACCATCAAAAAGACCGCATTTAAGGTAACAAGAGTCGGACAGTTAGTCGCACAGGAGGCATCCAGACGTCTTTCAATTCCGTTTGGTATCATTGACCTTTCCCTTGCTCCGACTCCGGCCATCGGTGATTCCGTCGCAGATATCCTCTGCGAGATCGGTCTGGAATATGCAGGTGCACCGGGAACAACTGCAGCACTTGCCATGTTAAATGATCAGGTCAAAAAGGGCGGCGTTATGGCATCTTCCTATGTCGGCGGCTTAAGCGGCGCTTTCATTCCGGTCAGTGAGGATCAGGGAATGATCGATTCCGTACAGGCTGGTGCTATCACATTGGAAAAATTAGAGGCAATGACCTGTGTCTGCTCTGTAGGACTTGATATGATCGCAATTCCGGGAGATACCAAGCAACCACGATCTCCGGTATGATCGCAGACGAGATGGCACTTGGTATGGTAAACCAGAAGACAACAGCTGCACGTCTGATCCCGGTAATTGGAAAAGGCGTTGGCGATACCGTAGAGTTTGGTGGTCTGTTCGGTTATGCGCCGATCATGCCGGTCAACAAATATTCCTGTGATGATTTTATTAACCGTACCGGAAGAATCCCGGCACCGATCCACAGCTTTAAAAACTAACTGCGCGGATCACTGGCAAATATGAAAGTGATTTTAATAAAAAATGCAGTGGAAACACTAGGATATTTTTCAGAACAGTTAGCAGAAACGTTTCAGGAGATGGGGCATGACACCTATTTTGTGGATTACGATGATCTGGTAAATACGGTAGATGGCATCAGCGGTTTGCCGTGCCAGAGAAAACGGTACTGTGTACGTTTAATTTTATCGGACTTTCCGGGGAAGAGGTCTTTATCGAAGAGAACGGGCGTTATATCTGGGAAAACCAAGGTATCGCGTGCATCAATATCCTGGTGGATCATCCACTGTATTATCATTCAAAACTGGCAAAGCTCCGGTGCTGGAAATGCGTGTTTTTTGTATTGACAGAGAACATGTGGCATACATGAAGCGCTTTTACCCGGCATTGCCGGTGGAGTTTCTGCCGCTGGCGGGAAACTGTATCTTAGAGCGGAAAGTACCTTCCCCAATAGAAGGCTGCCATGGGCAAAAACAGAAACATAAAAATATACCGTATCAGAAACGGAAATACGACATCGTATTTACCGGAAACTATACACCGGTGGAACACCTTTACCGGGAAATCGACAGGCAGGGTGCGGAATACCGGACATTTTATTATGAGATTCTGGAGGATATGAAAGCACATCCGGCGGTGTCCATCGACCGGATGTTAGAGGCACATATCAGAAAAGAACTGGGTGCAGTGCCGGATGAGGAGCTTCGCGCGGCGATCGCAGGAATGGTGTTCATCGATATCTGTATGCGGAGTTATTTCCGCGGGGAGATCATAAAATGTCTTGCGGAGCATAAAATCCCAGTACATGTGTTTGGCGCCAACTGGGAGAAATTAGACTGTAGCAGCCATGACTACATTATAAAAAACGGCAGGGAAGTGGATTCTGTGACCTGCGCGGAGGCAATCGCAGATGCAAGGATTTCTTTGAATGTCATGCCATGGTTTAAAGATGGAACGCATGACCGCGTATTTACGGCGATGCTGCAGCATACACTTTCGCTGACTGATGACAGCAGATATCTTCGGGAGAACTTTACGGATAAAAAAGAACTGGTTTTCTATTCGCTGGAGAAGCGTGAAGAACTGCCTGAACTGGTGAAAAAGCTTTTGGAAAAACCGGAGAAATGTATGGAAATCGCAGAGCGGGGATATGAGAGTGCTGTGCAGGAACATACATGGAAACAGAGCAGAAGCAATTTTGATGGATTTGGTAAAATGACCGCTTAACTTGTATTATGCACTCCTTTCACTGGAAGTCCAGTACAAGGGGGATATATTAGGTTGGGGCGGTTATTTTTATAAATAAATATATTAACAAAACTTATAAAATTAAGTAAATAAATTCATGACGCTAATAATTGTAAAAACAGGATCAAAATGATAAGATAAAGAAAAACAGCAAACCGCACACATGAAGGAGGAAATCATGGAGAAAATGTCATTAAAAAATGAACTTTCAGGCAATTCCTATCCTGGAAGAGGAATCATTATCGGAAAATCTGCAGACGGAAAACATGCCATCACTGCTTATTTTATTATGGGCAGAAGTGAGAACAGCAGAAACCGTGTTTTTGTTGAGGATGGAGAGGGAATCCGCACGCAGCTTTTGATCCTTCCAAACTGACAGATCCGAGCCTGATTATCTATGCACCTGTCCGTGTGCTTGGCAATAAAACGATCGTGACAAACGGAGACCAGACTGACACAATTTACGAACTGATGGATAAACAGCAGACTTTTGAGCAGGCGCTGCGCACAAGAGAATTTGAGCCGGACGCTCCAAACTATACACCGAGAATCTCAGGTATTATGCACATTGAAAACGGAAAATTCAACTATGCAATGTCTATTTTAAAGAGCAACAACGGGGATCCGTCCTCCTGTAACCGTTATACATTTGCCTATGAGAATCCGAAAGCAGGTGAGGCTCATTTTATCCATACTTATATGGGAGATGGCAATCCGCTGCCAAGTTTTGAGGGAGAGCCGGTACCGGTTGCAATCGAGGGCGACATTGATGCGTTCACCTCATTTGTATGGGAAAACTTAAATGAGGACAACAAAGTTTCCTTATTTGTCCGTTATATTGATATTGCGACCGGAGCTTACGAGAGCAGAATCGTCAATAAAAATAAATAATCGGCATCAGGCTTGCAAGATGCGGCAAAGAAGCATGAATTTCACAGATCAATGAGAAATTTAAAGGAGAAATTATGAAAGAATTAGAATTAAAATATGGCTGTAACCCAAATCAGAAACCATCCAGAATCTATATGGAAAACGGCGAACTGCGATCCAGGTATTGAACGGAAAACCAGGTTATATCAATTTTCTGGACGCATTTAACGGCTGGCAGCTGGTCAGTGAGTTAAAAAAGGCAACCGGACTTCCGGCAGCTACATCTTTTAAGCATGTGTCACCGGCTGGTGCAGCAGTAGGACTTCCACTCAGCGATGTGGAGCGTAAGATTTACTGGGTTGACGATATGGATATGGAGTTTACACCGCTTGCAAATGCATATGCGAGAGCAAGAGGCGCAGACCGTATGTCATCTTTTGGTGATTTTATTTCTTTATCTGATGTCTGTGATAAGGCAACTGCAATGATCATCAAGAGAGAAGTTTCCGATGGTGTCATCGCGCCGGGCTACACAGATGAGGCATTAGAGATCTTAAAAGCAAAGAAAAAAGGCAATTATAACGTGATCCAGATCAATCCGGATTATGTGCCGGCACCGATCGAGCACAAAGAAGTATTCGGTATTACCTTTGAGCAGGGAAGAAATGAATTAGTGATTGATGAGCATTTCTTTGACAATGTGGTAACGGACAATAAGGAAATTCCGGATGCTGCAAAAAGAGATCTTGCAATCGCAATGATTACTTTAAAATACACACAGTCCAATTCTGTATGTTATGTCAAAGACGGACAGGCAATCGGTATCGGTGCTGGACAGCAGTCCCGTATCCACTGTACCAGACTTGCAGGCCAGAAGGCAGATAACTGGTGGCTGCGCCAGTCCCCGAAAGTGTTAGGACTGCAGTTCCTCGACAAGATCGGACGTGCTGACAGGGACAATGCGATCGACCTCTATATTGGTGAGGATTACATGGATGTCTTAGCTGACGGTGCATGGGAAAACATCTTTAAGGTAAAACCGGAGGTCTTTACCGCAGAGGAAAAACGTGCATGGTTAGATAAAAACACAAATGTGTCGCTTGGATCTGATGCATTCTTCATTTGGGGATAATATCGAGCGTGCACATAGAAGTGGTGTGGCATATGTGGCACAGCCGGGTGGTTCCATCCGTGATGACAATGTTATCGAAACCTGTAACAAATACAATATGGCAATGGCATTTACCGGAATCCGTCTGTTCCATCATTGATCAGACACGGATGATTTCTTTGCTGCATTCAGGACAGGAAAAACGATTTTTCGTTTTTCCTGTTTTTTGCTGTTCGTAGAGCTCAGAAGAAAAAATATCCTGTTTCAGCATCTGGTTTGCAGTTCCGTCAAGTGTGCGCAGGGCAGAGGAGAGCTTAGAGATGACAGGTACTTTTGCGGATTTTTTTAAGGCAGAAAGCAGGGCGGAAGCATCTTTGCGGAAACCGAGGATTCGCAGGTAAGGGATGTAATCAGTCTCCTTATATTGCTTCACATCCGTCTGGGTCATCTGAAGGATCAGATGCAGAAGGATCCGGTTCATGCGTGTGTAGGTGATATCGCGGCTCTTGTTTTGTGCACAATGTGTGAAAGAGGAAAAATGATATCTGTTCTTTATTATGCGGTTTGCAATCTCCGGTGTCATATCATAGATATTTTCTAATTCCTTTTTGCTGCACGATAAGACCCGGTAGCCAAGAATGGAGGAAAAGTCATCAGCATCCATAAGTCTGCCGGATGTGATCTCCTTTTGAAAAAGTGCAAAAGCCGGTTCCGGCATCGAAGATGCAATTTCCGAAAGATGTGGCCGGCTGGAATGAATACTCTGTGAACCGTAATCTGCAGATGAAAAATGGAAAGTATGATCATCCGATGGTGTAACATTAGAAACTGCCGCGCGGATGGCAGAGGCAGAAGCTGTCGGTGTGTTGATCGTGGTATCATGATATCCGCTCCCCGCCCGCGGGATCAGGATAGGAGTCATGGCAGAATTACGCCGTTTCAGTGCCTTTAAATATTCGACCGCGAGGATGTTATTCGGAGTATCTAATATGGAAATGAGGAAATTCATTCCGGTGTTCTTAAAATAATCAGAAAGCGCAGCAGCTCTTGCAGCCGGAAATGCCAGTCCCTTTTTTAAATAAGAAGAAAGCGCAGATCTGTAAATGTCCGGTTCTTCTGCAAGAACACCGGCAATGCTCTTAAGCAGGGGGAGCTGGTCGGATTCTGCTCCAAAGCATATCCCGTCGATACAGCCCATTTTATCAAACAGGGTAACACCTGCCATGCAAATCTCCGCGGAGGAGACTGCCCAGACAGCCGGGAGTTCGATGACAAGATCCGCACCACATAAAAGCGCCATTTCTGCCTGCAATATTTATCGATGATGGCAGGGGCTCCTCTCTGGACAAAGTCACCGCTCATGGCGATGACGACAAAATCAGCATTTGTTTTTCGTTTTAACTCTGCAATCTGGTAGGCATGTCCGTTGTGGAAAGGGTTGTATTCTGCAATGATTCCGATTGTTTTCATAAGATACTCCATTTCTGACCATTTTTTGAAAATCCTGATTCCATCTGTATCTCAGGTTTGGGCGTAAGCACAGATTCTGCGTGTAACAGCATGATTACAGACTACCATACACAGATTTTTTTCGCAAATGTGAATGTCTGGGATTTGTTAAAAAAATAACGTTAAAATTCTGTCAACCTGTTTTTCATTTTGTACAAAAAATCTCACTTTAAACACCTTGTGCGAACAGAGTTAGAGGCGTATACTAGAGTTATATGCGGTTCGTATCGGTCGGACTGCCCATTTATCATTTATATAAGAAAAGAAAACTGCCATTCGAAAGCAGGCAGGGCATGGGAGGAAAATATGAACGTTTTAGTAGTAAACTGCGGAAGTTCTTCACTGAAATATCAGCTCATCGATTCTGACAGTGAAGCAGTATTAGCAAAAGGACTTTGCGAGAGAATCGGTATTGACGGAAGACTGGTATACCAGAAGACCGGATTAGACAAAGAGATCACAGAAGCAGCAATGCCGACGCACAAACAGGCAATCCAGATGGTACTTGATGCACTGGTAAATGAGAAAACAGGTGCAATCAAGAGTCTTTCCGAGATCGATGCAGTTGGTCACCGTGTTGTACATGGTGGAGAGAAGTTTGCTTCTTCTACCGTTTTAACACCGGAAGTATTAAAAGCAATCGAAGAGTGCAATGACCTTGCACCACTTCACAACCCGGCAAACCTGATCGGTATCGATGCATGTAAAGAACTGATGCCAGACGTACCGATGGTAGGTGTATTTGATACAGCATTCCATCAGACAATGCCAAAGAAAGCATTCCTTTATGGTCTTCCATACGAATACTATGAAAAGTACAAAGTAAGAAGATATGGCTTCCATGGAACCAGCCACAGTTTTGTATCAAAACGTACTGCTGAATTCCTTGGAATGGATCTGAAAAATTCTAAGATCATTGTGGCTCATCTTGGAATGGTGCTTCTATCAGTGCCGTATTAAATGGTGAGTGTGTAGATACATCCATGGGTCTTACACCTTTAGAGGGACTTGTTATGGGAACACGTTCCGGCGATATTGATCCGGCAATCATGGAGTTCATTGCAAAGAAAGAGAACTTAGATATCGAAGGTGTCATGAATGTTTTGAATAAAAAGTCAGGTGTACAGGGATTATCAAAATTATCAAGTGATTTCCGTGATCTTGAGGCTGCAGCCAATGAAGGAAATGAGCTTGCAATCGGTGCTATCGACGTATTCTGCTACCGTGTTGCAAAATATATCGGTGCATATGTGGCAGCAATGAATGGTGTGGATGCGATTGCATTTACTGCAGGTATCGGAGAAAATACAACGATCGTCAGAGCAAAGGTACTTGAGTATCTTGGATATCTTGGAATTACAGTAGATGCACAGGCAAACGAAGTACACGGAGAGGAAAAAGTGATCTCCACAGCAGATTCCAAAGTAAAAGTCTGTGTGATCCCGACCAACGAGGAGCTTGCAATCGCAAGAGAGACGGTTGCACTTGTAAAATAGGCAAAACAGCGGGTCTTTGAGGTTCATAGACGATGAAAAATAAAAAAACAGGGTTGTCAAGAAAAAATACTTGACAAACCTGTTTTCACTATGTATAATCATTTAGGTGTGAAAAGCCTAGATAAAAGGTTTGATTCACAAAAAAAGATATAGGAGAATGCCGTGATTATAGATATTTCAGACATTTTATCTTGTGAAAACAAGGAAGAAACAAAGCAGGTTCAGATTGAACTTACGTCTTTTATATCAAAGTTAGGGGAATTTCCTATTATCAGTGCAGCACCGATAGAACTGCGTATCGCAAACCGGGAGAACAAGCGGCTGCTTATCCAGGGTGATGTTGATCTGCGAGTGTCGATTCCGTGCAGCCGTTGTCTGGAGGAAGTTCCGACAGATATCCACTTTTCGATTGACAAGGATATCAAATTAGAAGATTCTGTTGTTCATGACGAAGATGTGGAAGATAATGACTACCTGATTGGATTTAATCTGGATATAGATAGACTTATCTATGGAGAGATTTTGGTGAACTGGCCGATGAAAGTTCTGTGCAGGGATGATTGCAAAGGAATTTGCAAGGTGTGCGGAATGAACCTGAACAAAGGGGAATGCAACTGCCAGAGAACAGAACTGGATCCAAGAATGGCAGCAATCCAAGATGTCTTTAACAAATTTAAGGAGGTGTGAGAATATGTCAATTTGTCCAAAGAATAAATCTTCCAAAGGAAGAAGAGATAAAAGAAGAGCAAACTGGAAAATGACTGCTCCGGCATTAGTAAAATGCAGCAAATGTGGAGAGTTAATGATGCCTCATAGAGTATGTAAAAACTGTGGCTCTTACAACAAAAAAGAAATCATCCCTCAGGACTAATCCTTACGGGAAACAGAAAGATCAAGAGTGGAACGATGAGTTTCCTCTTGGTCTTTTTTGTTTCCGCTGAAAAAGTTATAATAATTTCACAAATTACCGGTTGCATAATCGGAGTGAACAGAATAAATGGTAGAATGATGTTTTAGCAAAGGAGTAGGGCAATGGGAGATATTTTTAATTTGGACAACAAGTTTTTTCAGACACTTGGAAAGGGCGTCGACTGTGTATGCTTAAGCCTGCTGTGGATGATCTGCTGTATACCGCTTGCGTTCGGCATTTATGTGGCATATGTATCAAAAGCGATCATATTAGCACTTCCATGTATCATACTGGCTGTTCCGGCTGGAATTGCGACAACAGCACTTTATTATGCAGTTAACAAGGTGATCCGTCACAGCAGAGGATACCTGTGGAGTTCTTTCTGGCATTCTTTTAAAACAAATATGAAGCAGGGTGCATTTGTAACGCTTGTCGTGGCAGCAGCGGTTGTTCTGGTAGGACTTGACGGTTATATCATGTATCAGTTTGCAAAAGCGGGTGAAAAATCAGGAGTTCTTTATGTTGTGTTCTTTGTGCTGATGCTTGTGGTCATTGCATGGGCGATTTATGTATTCCCGTATATGGCACGTTGAGAATTCGACAAAATTGATCCTCAAAAATTCTGCGCTGATGGCGATCGGCAATCTGCCAAAGACTTTTATGGCACTGATGTTTTTCCTGGCATGCTGTATCGGAACTTATCTTTTGCCGGTTGTAGCAATCATATCACCGGCTTTGGGAATGCTTCTGCTCAACTATATTTTAGAAGGTGTGTTTGAACGCTATATGTCCGATGAAGACCGTGAAGCAGAAAATGAAAGAAATCAGGAATTCTATAACTAATGATATTGTAAATGACAATCGATTTTTTATATTGATTTATAGAAAGAGTTATAGTATATTTCAATATAGACGTGAAGGGAGAGCCCGAAAACGTATCAGAATGGAGAGTAGTTATGCAGCAGAATCAATCACTTGAGATTACCAAAGTTGCCTTAGATGCGATGGGTGGAGATTATGCTCCGGCCGAGCCTGTAAAGGGGGCTGTGGATGCGGTAAATGCGAGAAGTGATATCAAGGTTCTTCTGATCGGTCAGGAGGACGTGGTTCGTAAAGAACTTGAAAAGTACACTTATCCGGCGGAGCAGATCGAGGTTATACATGCTGAGGAAGTTATTGAGACAGCAGAACCGCCGGTAAATGCGATCCGCAAGAAAAAACAGTCATCGATCGTTGTCGGCATGAATATGGTAAAACAAAAAGAAGCAGATGCTTTCGTATCGGCAGGAAGTTCCGGTGCCATATTAGTCGGTGGACAGGTTATCGTAGGCAGAATCAAAGGAATCGAAAGACCACCGTTAGCGCCGCTTATTCCGACGGAAAAAGGTGTGTCGCTTCTGATCGACTGCGGCGCGAATGTGGATGCAAGGGCATCACATCTTGTTCAGTTTGCGAAGATGGGTTCTATTTACATGGAAAATGTACTTGGAATCAAAAATCCGAGAGTGGCGATTGTAAATATCGGTGCGGAGGAAGAAAAGGGAAATGCGCTGGTAAAAGAAACATTTCCACTTCTGAAAGAATGTACGGATATTAATTTTGTGGGCAGTATTGAGGCTCGTGAAATCCCGCATGGAGAGGCAGATGTGATCGTATGTGAAGCATTTGTTGGAAATGTAATTTTAAAGCTGTATGAAGGACTGGCAGGAACGCTTGTCGGAGCAATCAAAAAAGGCATGATGAGCACCTTAAGAAGCAAAATTGGTGCAGCGCTTGCGCTTCCGGCATTAAAGTCAACATTAAAAGCGTTTGATGCTACTCAGTATGGCGGCGCTCCTTTATTAGGACTGAATGGACTTGTGGTAAAGACGCACGGAAGTGCAAAGGCAGTCGAGATTACCAATTCCATTTTTCAATGTGTGACGTTCAAAGAGCAGGACATCAACGGAAAAATCAGAAAAAATATTATAAGTTCAACGGAACAGGAAGGAATGTAAAGTTATGGAATTTGAAAAACTGAAAAAAATCATTGCAGAGGTATTAAACGTGGACGAGGAAGAAATCACAATGGACACCACTTTTGTGGATGACCTTGGAGCAGACTCCCTTGATATTTTTCAGATTATTATGGGAATCGAAGAAGAATTCGACATCGAGATCGCGAATGAGGATGCTGAGCATATCGTGACAGTTGCAGATGCAGTAGAGCAGATCAAGAATGCTTTAAACTAAATAAAAGATGACGTATGCCCTTGTTGAAGACAAAAGGGCGGTGCGCGATGTACCGTCTCTTGTCAGGCAAGGGCTTTTCCGTTATTATATAAGAAAACAGAGTCTTTTTTATATTTTACTGGATACACAGTAAGGTAGAAAAAAGCCCCTGACCAGGAGGATGAAATGTCAAAGTTACAGGAATTGCAGAACAGGATTGGTTATACATTTGAGAAAGAGGGCTTATTGCGTCAGGCACTGACGCACAGTTCCTATGCTAATGAAAAACACAATGAAAAAACATTCTGACAATGAGAGACTGGAGTTTTTAGGGGATGCGGTTTTAGAGATCGTATCGAGTGATTTTTATACCGCAATTATCCGGATCTGCCGGAGGGAGATCTGACAAAACTCCGTGCGAGTATTGTGTGTGAGCCTACACTGGCACTTTGTACCAGAGAGATGGATCTTGGCGATTATCTGCTGCTTGGCAAGGGTGAAAACCAGACAGGTGGAAGAAAACGTAAATCAATTTTATCGGATGCTTTAGAGTCTGTGATTGGAGCTATCTATTTAGATGGTGGTTTTGAACCGGCAAAGAAGTTTATACATAAGTTTATCCTGACAGATATCGAGCACAAAAAGCTGTTTTATGACAGCAAGACCATTTTGCAGGAAGTTGTGCAGGGCAATTATAAAGAGAGTCTGCATTACGAGCTGATTTCAGAAGAAGGACCGGACCATGACAAACAGTTTTCGGTCGAAGCACGGATCGGAGATAAAGTGATCGGCGCAGGAACCGGACACACGAAAAAAGCGGCAGAGCAGGAAGCTGCCTACCAGGCACTTTTGCTTTTGAAACCGAAACTGTAATTATGCGCAAAAGTCAGCGCAAGAATGAGGTTTAGTATGTATCTGAAAAGTATTGAAGTGCAGGGATTTAAATCATTTGCGAACAAGATCGTTTTTGATTTTCATAATGGGATCACTGGAATTGTCGGGCCAAACGGCAGTGGCAAGAGTAATGTCGGGGATGCAGTGCGCTGGGTACTTGGTGAACAGAGCGCCAAGCAGCTGCGTGGTGCCAGTATGCAGGACATTATTTTTGCAGGAACGGAAAACCGTAAACCACTCAGTTATGCTTATGTTGCGATCACACTTGACAATGCGGACCATAAACTGCCGGTGGATTATGAGGAGGTCACGGTTGCGAGGCGCGTGTACCGCTCCGGGGAGAGTGAGTATCTGCTCAACGGCAATACCTGCCGTCTGAAGGATGTGACCGAGCTGTTTTATGATACCGGTATCGGAAAAGAAGGATATTCCATTATCGGACAGGGACAGATTGAGAAAATTTTAATGGTAAACCCGAGGAGCGGCGTGAGCTTTTTGACGAGCAGCCGGAATTGTAAAATATAAAAAGCGCAAGGCGACTGCACAGAAAAAGTTAGAAAATGAACGTGAAAATTTAGTTCGTGTCAATGATATCTTAAGCGAGCTGGAACGCCAGGTCGGTCCGTTAGAAAAACAGGCTGAAAAAGCGCGTGTATATTTAAAGAAAAAAGAAGAGTTAAAGACATATGACGTCAACATGTTTCTGATGGAGATGACACGCATTGACGGACAGCTTCATGAAGTGGGCGAAAAATGCGGCATTGCGGAAGCACAGTTACATGAGTCAAAAGATTCTTATGAGCAGGTAAAGACAGAATATGAGCGCATGGAATCGGAGATCGAACAGTTAGAACAGGCAATCGGTGAGGTACGCGAAAATTTAAGCGGTTCCACTGTTTTAAAAGGAAAGTTAGAAGGACAGATCAACGTCTTAAAAGAACAGATCCACACGGCAGAAATGACGGACGAGCATTTAAAAGACAGACTTGATTCCATCGAAAAAGACACACAGGATCGCCTTGCGCAGAAAGATGTTTATGGCAGGGAACGAGAGGAACTGTTAGAGGCATTAGCGGGGATTTCGGAGAGAAAGCAGGCTGCTGAAAAAGAATTAGATGAGCTGCGCAATGGAATGAAAGAATGCAGTGACGGGATCGAACACGGAAAGAGTGAGATCATCGAACTCCTTAACAACAAGGCATCCGTTAAGGCGAGACAGCAGCGTTTTGATACGATGGCAGAGCAGATCAACATCCGGAAAGCGAAACTGACACAGAGACTTCTTGCAAGAAAGACAGAGGAAGAAGATTTAGACAATGTGCTGGCTGCCTATCAACAGGAATTAGATGATGTCAATGAAACGATCCGTGAGTTAAAGGAATCTGCAGCCGCAATGGAAGAAAAAACCGTGAGTGGCGTAGAAAATATTCGCAGACGAGCCAGCAGTTAGAGCAGGATGTCACCAGATATCATAAAGAACAGTCCAGGTTAGAGACATTAAAAAACATTGCAGAACGCTATGACGGATATGGAAACAGTATCCGCCGTGTAATGGAACAGAAAGACAGACACAAAGGAATTTTAGGTGTCGTATCAGATCTGATTCAGGTTGAGAAAAAATATGAGGTTGCGATCGAGACTGCGTTAGGCGGAAGTATCCAGAATATCGTCACGGAGGATGAAGAGACAGCAAAGCAGATGATCGCGTATCTGAAGCAGAACCGGTATGGACGTGCAACATTTCTTCCGCTCACGAGTGTGAATGGCAGCGGCGGGTTTAAGAATCAGGAAGCACTGCGGGAGCGGGGCGTGATCGGACTTGCAAGTACCCTGGTGAAAAATGATGCCAGATATGATGGCGTGACGAATTATCTGCTCGGCAGGGTAGTTGTTGCCGAGACGATCGATGACGCGATTGCTCTGGCAAGAAAATACCGCTATTCATTCCGTATCGTAACGCTAGAGGGCGAATGCTTAAATCCGGGCGGTTCCATGACAGGTGGTGCATTTAAAAATACCAGCAATCTTCTTGCGAGAAGACGTGAGGTAGAAGAACTTGAAACACTTGTTGCTTCTCTGCAGAGTCAGATCAAAGAGTCGAGAGACCGCTTAGAGGATATTAAGACGCGCAGTCACTGTTAGAAGAAGATATGGAAAGCGGCAAGGAGAAACTGCAGGAACAGTACATTCTTCAGAACACGGCAAAAATGAACTTAGACCGCGCCACAGAGCAGAAAAACGAGAGAGAAACAGTTTTTGCCGGTCTGCATGCGGAGCGGGCAGAGATCGAGGAGCAGCTTGCAGAGCTTGAAAACAATAAAGCGCAGATAGCGGCAGAGATTGAGGCTGCA
>ENA-OQDE01000327-OQDE01000327.1-human-gut-metagenome-genome-assembly--contig:-NODE-327-length-29628-cov-4.697095_pt1 | contig 29628 bp, 35 predicted proteins | sample MGYA00242768_ERZ504595 | MGnify/ENA primary metagenome ERZ504595 (study PRJEB26092, sample SAMD00036307) | human gut metagenome | host: Homo sapiens | study: EMG produced TPA metagenomics assembly of... | reverse complement strand
ATGCATTTTTCCGCATTGTATTTAAATACAGGCAAATATGAATAAGGCACACCGTGACCGTATCGCGTTTATGCGTATCTGTTCCGGAAAATTTACCGCCGGTATGGAGGTTACGCATGTACAGGGAGGCAACAAAAGATCAAACTGTCACAGCCGCAGCAGATGATGGCACAGGAGCGTCATATCGTGGATGAGGCATATGCGGGGGATATCATCGGTGTGTTCGATCCTGGCATTTTCTCAATCGGAGATACGCTTACCACAGCAAAACCGTTCCAGTTTGAAGGAATCCCTACCTTTGCACCGGAACATTTTGCAAGAGTGCGTCAGGTAGATACCATGAAACGTAAACAGTTCATGAAAGGTATGCAGCAGATCGCACAGGAAGGTGCAATCCAGATTTTTCAGGAATACAATATGGGTATGGAGGAAGTCATTGTCGGCGTTGTTGGTGTCCTTCAGTTTGATGTTTTAAAATATCGTCTGGAAAATGAATACAATGTAGAGATCCGTATGGACAACCTGCCATATGAGCATATCCGCTGGATCGAGAATGAGGATATTGATATGGACAGGCTTGTCGGAACTTCGGACATGAAGAAGATTCAGGACTTAAAAGGCAGACCGCTACTCCTGTTTGTCAACTCCTGGAGTGTCGGTATGGTGCTTGACCGTAATGAGGGACTGGTTCTTTCTGAGTTTGGGCGTGAGTAAAAGGAAAGGTCTGGCTGACCAAATCTGTAATACGGGTATTGTCAGTATTATGTGAATTTAAACATCAGGAAAAGGAAAACAGAAAATGGCAGTTATCACAATCACAAAAGATAATTTTGAAAATGAAGTACTCGGTGCAAAACTTCCGGTTGTATTAGATTTCTGGGCAGAGTGGTGTGCGCCGTGTAAAATGCAGTCACCGGTGATTGAGGCGCTTGCGGAAGAATTAGAAGGCAAGGTCATCTTCGGTAAAGTCAATGTTGACGAGGAGGCTGCGCTGGCATTGAAATATCAGATTATGAGCATCCCGACGCTGGTTGTCATGAAATACGGATTATTTCAGAACCGTGCAGTCGGACTGCAGACAAGAGAAGAGATCATAGATATGATCGAGCAGATCAAAGAAGACTAAAAACAATAGAATGCACACTTTGCGAACATTCTATTGTCATGAATAATAGAATGCTCGCTTCACGAACATTCTATTATGATGAATCACTTCAGCATAGCCGTGCGAAACTCATCAAGCAGCTGTGAGTTTCACATGCTATGCCTTATTTTTCTGATAAGCAGCCTTTTCCGCCTGCATCTCCAAATACATCCGCATCACATTCCATTTCCGATTTGTCGGCGTAAGCACTGCTTTATAATCTATGACAACCTGATCCCTGCGGAGAGATGCTAAAAGTTTATCCATCTTTTTCTCTGTAAAATCACAGAAAACAATCAGACTTTCCGCAGGAACCTTCCCGGAAAAAGGCTGAATCAAAGGGGAAGCAGTCTTATTTGCAATCATCTCCAATGGTTTTAAATAATCAGAGGAAAGAACCTCCTCCACACGGACCTTCAAAGCCCCCGTGATCTGCTTTAATTTTTTGAGATTGTTGTCATCTAAATGAAATACCAGTAATTTTTCCATGTGTAACTCCGTTTCATATTTATAGAATAGACATATTATAAGAGTTTTGCAGCAGGGTGTAAATATGTTTTATAGCAAAGATTAAGCTGCAAAAAGGTATATCAAAACCTGATGGCCGGCAAATCGCACAAAACAGACCCGGCATTGTGCAATTTGCCATTCACGAAACTCAGTTACACCTTTTGCAGCTGAACACAGTCTTAACTTTATGGCAAGTCTTAATTTTATGAAAGAAACCACTTGTAAAGAAACCACCACTATGATACACTTGTCGATAAGGAAAATCATTTCCGCTAAGGTTGTCAGATAAAAATCTTCACCGCCCTTTGGTGGCGGTTCACAGGCAGAAATCTGCCGGTTTATCCCATAAATAAAAAGAAATAGCATAACTGGAAAAGGTGTGCTGCAGACTGTCATATGTCAGATGGGGAAGCATATGGAAAATTGCAGACAATTTTGTGGTTGACATTTCGGGAAAAATATAATACTATTAGAACAGAAAAAACGAACATAAGTTCGCACGGAGGAAAGAAATGGCAAAGGAAGATAAATATAAAGAGATCAATGCAGTAAAAAATGATAAATTAAAAGCGTTGGATGCTGCAATTTCACAGATTGAGAAACAGTACGGCAAAGGCTCCATCATGAAACTTGGTGATAATTCCGCACATATGAATGTGGAGACGATTCCGACCGGATCATTAAGTCTTGATATTGCACTTGGTTTAGGTGGACTTCCGAAAGGAAGAATCATCGAGATCTATGGACCGGAGTCCAGTGGTAAGACGACCGTTGCCCTGCATGCGGTTGCTGAGGTACAGAAAAGAGGCGGTATCGCAGGATTTATCGATGCAGAGCATGCCTTAGATCCTGTCTATGCAAAGAATATCGGCGTTGACATCGACAACTTATACATATCCCAGCCGGACTGCGGAGAGCAGGCACTTGAGATCACAGAGACCATGGTACGTTCCGGGGCGGTTGATATCGTGATCGTCGACTCCGTGGCAGCACTCGTTCCAAAGGCAGAGATTGATGGAGATATGGTGATTCGCATGTCGGACTTCAGGCACGACTGATGAGCCAGGCACTTCGTAAGCTGACTTCTGTCATCAGCAAATCCAACTGTGTGGTTATCTTCATCAACCAGCTTCGTGAAAAAGTAGGCGTAATGTTTGGTAATCCGGAGACAACGACCGGTGGACGTGCACTGAAGTTCTATTCTTCTGTCCGTATGGATGTCAGAAGGATTGAGGCATTAAAACAGGGCGGAGAGGTTGTTGGTAACCGTACCAGGGTAAAAATTGTTAAGAATAAGGTGGCACCGCCATTCCGTGAAGCAGAGTTTGATATCATGTTTGGACAGGGAATTTCCAGAGAGGGCGATATCTTAGACCTTGCAGCAGATAAGGGTGTGGTTAACAAATCCGGAGCATGGTATGCATACAATGGAGATAAGATCGGCCAGGGACGTGAGAATGCAAAACAGTATCTGAAAGAAAATCCGCTGATCTGTGAGGAGATCGAGGCAAAAGTCAGAGAAATGTTAAATGTGGACGGAACGGAAGAGTCTGAGGAAACAAAGGAAAACGAGACTGAGGCACAGAGCATAAAAGCAGCGGAAGCGATCGCAAAAAAAGCGGAAGCGGCTGAAAAGAAAGCAGAGAATACAGCCGAGGTAAAAGCGGAGGAATAAAAGATGCAGGAGTTGCTTGTCGTAGAAGTAATTCCCCGGGAAAAGGAAGGACTTCCATTCGGTTTGACAACGGGATGGAAGTCCTTTTATATAAGGGTGAGGTAAGAAAATTATCCTTGCGGGAGGGGACTGTCATATCCCGGGAGAAATATGATGAGATCATCTATGAAATACTTGGAACGCGGGCGAAGAAACGTGCGATGTTTCTTTTGGAACGAATGGACCGGACGGAACATCAGCTGCGGGAGAAGCTGATGCAGAACGGGTATCCTGATGTGTGCGTGGATCTTGCAGTGGAGTATGTCAGAAAATATCACTATATCGATGATCTGCGCTATGCGACGACCTATATTTCATATCAACAGAAGAAAAAAAGCCGTCAGAAATTAAAAATGGATCTTATAGCAAAAGGAATTGAAAAAAGTGTGATAGAACAGGCACTTGATGAGGTGTTCGACAGTGATGAACAGTTAAAGATCCGTCAGCTTTTAGAAAAGAAACATTATGAACCAAAAGAATGTGACCGCAAAGAACAGCAGAAAATTTACCAGTATCTGATGCGCCGTGGATTTAAGAGCAGCGATATTTTGCATGTCATGAAAATCTGGGATGAATACGAGGAATAAGAACATAGGAAAACGGGGGATTTTTGGTACAATATGTTGTATTGTTGCAAAATAAAAATGCAATATTATGCACATTGAACAGTTATCTACTTGACATAAATATTAAAATAGAATAAAATTTATATGTTGTAATTATGACAGATAACAAACCATGTTTTTATGTTATATGTACAATGAAAATTTAATAAAGGAGGTGCTCCTGTGGGAAGTGTGATTATCGCTGTTGTGATCACTCTACTGGTTACCGCGGTCGTTGTATATTTCGTCACAACTGCTTACTATAAAAAAGTAACAGAGGCTAAGATCGGAAATGCAGATGAAAAAGCGCGTGAGATTATTGATGAAGCGGTAAAAACGGCAGAAACCAAGAAGCGTGAAGCAATGCTTGAAGCGAAGGAAGAATCCATCCGTGTCAAGAATGACTTAGACAAGGAGGTAAAAGAGCGGAGAGCGGAGATCGGACGCAGTGAACGACGCATTGTTCAGAAGGAAGAAAATCTGGACAAAAAGTTAGAAGCGATCGAAAAACGCGAGGCGGGATTTGCAGCCAAGGAAGAAGAGATCAACAGACAGAAAGCGCAGGTCGCAAAGCTCAATGAAGAGCGTGTGAAAGAACTGGAAAGGATCTCCGGTTTAACCTCCGAACAGGCAAAGGATTATCTCTTAAAGACTGTTGAAGAAGACGTTAAAATTGATACTGCAAAATTGATCAAAGAAATGGAACACAAGGCAAAGGAAGAAGCTGATAAGAAGGCAAAAGAGTATGTGGTGACTGCAATTCAGAAGTGTGCTGCGGATCATGTTGCCGAAACGACGATTTCTGTTGTACAGCTTCCGAATGACGAAATGAAAGGAAGAATCATCGGACGTGAAGGACGTAATATCCGTACGTTAGAAACGTTAACCGGTGTGGATCTGATCATTGATGATACGCCGGAGGCAGTGATTTTATCCGGTTTTGATCCGATTCGTCGTGAAGTTGCCAGAATTGCTTTGGAAAAACTGATTGTGGATGGTCGTATCCATCCAGCAAGAATCGAGGAAATGGTTGAGAAGGCTCAGAAAGAAGTCGAGACAATGATTCGTGAGGAAGGTGAGGCAGCAACCTTAGAGGTTGGTGTTCACGGAATCCATCCGGAGCTTGTGCGTCTTTTAGGTCGGATGAAATTCCGGACGAGCTACGGACAAAATGCTCTCAAACATTCCATTGAAGTAGCACAGCTTTCCGGATTACTGGCTGCTGAAATCGGTGTAGATGTAAGAACTGCAAAACGTGCAGGATTGTTACATGATATTGGTAAATCTGTCGATCATGATATGGAAGGTTCCCATATTCAGATCGGTGTGGATTTATGTAGAAAATACAAAGAGTCACCAATTATTATCAATGCGGTAGAAGCGCATCATGGTGATGTAGAACCGGAGTCATTAATTGCATGTATCATTCAGGCTGCAGATACAATTAGTGCAGCAAGACCAGGTGCCAGAAGAGAGACACTGGAAACATATTCAAACAGATTGAAACAGTTAGAAGATATTTCTAACGGATTTAAGGGTGTAGAAAAATCCTTCGCTATTCAGGCGGGCAGGGAGATTCGAATCATGGTTGTTCCGGAGCAGATCAGCGATGCCGATATGGTATTGCTTGCGCGTGATATTTCCAAACAGATCGAAGCTGAATTGGAATATCCGGGACAGATTAAGGTAAATGTTATTCGTGAGTCAAGGGTAACAGATTACGCGAAGTAATTCGTGACAATGGGGTTGCTCGCAGAGCGTGCGATCTATTGTATGAAAAATAAAGAGACTGCCGTACCGGTGTCATAAATGACAGGTACGGCAGTTTTTGCATATATGGAATCAGAGAAAGACGGAATTCTGAAAAAAAATAGTGCCAGGATGTAAAATATATGTTAAAATACATCTGAAAATGAGTGAAAGAAAGGTGGTGTGGCAAATGCAGAGAGTAAAACAGCATAAGTGGTTTCTGTTTATCCTGATTGGATTTATCGTAATATCTTTCTTTCAGTTTTTACCGCTGACAGATACACTGCATTTGTATGAAAAGACACCACAGAGTTTTGAACTGACCGCAGGCGGACCTCTGAAGTATGGAATAGAAGGACAAAATGCAGACCAGGCAGGGGAATGTGAACTAGAAGAATATCACACAGACCGGTTGACGGGACCGGAAATAGCAGAACGTCAGGCATGCGGTCTCCCGGAAGAAACACCGGCGGCTACACTGGCGCGAACGACACAGAGTGAAGCTGCGCTGGGTGAACAGAATCAGAGCCGTTTTCAGATGTTACGGTTTTTAGTAGAAGTATATGTACTTTTAATGATCCCGGCAGTTATTCTGCATATGGCACTAAAAAGATTTAGCAGCCATATGATCATACTGTGGCAGAATATAAAATACATACATCTTGTTGATGGTAAGAAGGCAAAACGTATTCCTGTAATTGAATAAAAAGATGATATTACAGGAGGCGTATTAACGTGATAGAAAATAGAATAAGTGACAGAGCAAAAATATTACTGATCGATGAGGATACAAGCATTTCTTATCTGATCCGCAGGGCAATGGAAAAAGAAAATTACAAGATTTATATTGCAGGAAGTGGAAAACAGGGAATGGAGATGAGTACCGGTGTCTGTCCGGATCTGATTCTGATGGATAATAAATTTTCTGATATGGAAGGGATCACCTTGATCCAGTGGTTCAGGGAGTGGACGGATTGCCCGATTATAATCCTGTCGGAACGGAGCAGCTACCTTGATAAAGTGGAGGCATTATATGCCGGAGCAGATGATTATATGGTAAAACCGTTTCATGAGAAGGAACTTGCGGCACGGATTTTTTCCGCATTACGCAGAAGAATTTCGGCAGGTGCGCATACATATTACGAGGCAGGAAATCTTAAGGTTGATTTTACAAAAAGACAGGTTTTGCTTGGAGGAACGGAGGTTCATTTTTCACCGGTGGAATACCGGATCATAGAAAGTCTTGCGTTAAATTCTGGTACGGTTGTAACATATCAGATGCTTTTGGAAAAAATATGGGGACCATATGCAGAGCAAAACAGCAGGATCCTTCGTGTCAATATGACGAATATCCGGAAAAAAATAGAAGTTCTCCTTTAGAACCGGAGTATATTACAACGATCCCGCGGTAGGATACCGGATGTTGGAGAGTCAGGCTGAGAAAGGTGGCATGCAGATGCTGGAAAATCAGACTGGCAGAAACATGAAAGTGATGGAAGGTCAGAATATCAGAAATGGTATCCGTATGATGGCATAAAAATAAGCTGCACACAGAGGTGTGCAGCTTATTTTTTTCTGGATGTACGATAATCTTTTGACTGACAGTAAGAATCGTAAATTGCGTAAACAAACCCTCCGATGATAATGCCAATCCCGATGACAGAAAAAACAATCTCAATGACTGTCATAGTAAAATCTCCCTTTCGTAAATTTGATGTTATCAGTATAACAGTCAAACTTATAAAAGGGAGATTTTTGTGTATTCCTTAATCTTTTTTGGAAAGAGAAGAGGAAAGTTTTAACGTTTTATTTATCTGCCGCTTTATTTTTTGCTTTTAGACGTTGTTTTGCCAAGTACATCTGTTCATACGCACGTGATAAGAGCTGATGGAAAGGTGTGTCAGTGTCCGGTGCTATGCCATTCACTTGCCTGCGAACAGTAACAAGTCGCCTTCGTCGTGTCCAAATTGTATAAAAGCAGATGGAAAATAAAGGCAGAGGGTGGTACAATAAGAACAGATACTGTAAAAAAATAACAGACTTGGAATATATTGAAGCGGAGGAATATTGTATGGACCAACAGGTTAAGAGAGTAAAAAGAGAACTGGTAAAAAATGGAGCCATTCTGGATATTTATACAGATACGATGCAGCTGCCGGACGGAAAACTCGAAGAATGGGATTTTATTTCACACAGAAAAGGGGCGGCAGCCGTTGTTCCGGTACGCGGAGACGGAAAGATTCTGATGGTGCGTCAGTACCGGAATGCAATCGACCGTATGACACTTGAGATACCGGCGGGATCAAGAGACAGTGTTACAGAAGACACAAAGGTGTGTGCTGCACGGGAGTTAGAGGAGGAAACGGGATACCGCAGTGATGATCTTACGCGTCTTTTGTCACTTAAAACAACAGTTGCATTTTGTGACGAGTTCATTGATGTGTATTTAGCGCGTAATTTAAAACCGGGACATCAGCATTTAGATGAGGGAGAGTTCCTTGATGTCGAGGCACATGACATCGATGAACTCTGTCAGATGATCTACGATGGAAAATTACAGGATGCCAAAACAGTTTCTGCACTTTTGGCATATAAAAATCTTCTGAATCAGGAGAAAAACGCATAAACTGAAGAAAAGTGTATGTGGGGCGCGTGTGAAAAAAGAAGGATGCCTGTTTCTGCCTGTATTTTTTGTGGGTGTTTTTCTTGCAAACCTGTTAAAGTATAAGACAGGGGATCTTTGCCGGATATTAAATATATGGATTTTAGAACAGTTCGCATATAGCAGCATTTCACCGGAAAGACTGTTCTGGCAGCTGCTTTGGAAACGGGGAAAGTTCGCATTTTTTTTCTTTTTGTTTGGGGAAGGGGGCGGATATGCGGTGGCATCGACGGTATGGTTGTGTCTTCTGACAGGAACATTTGGATTTTTTCTTGCAATGGCGATTGCGGATCTTGGAATCCGTGGTGTTGCAGTTGCGTTTGTCGGTCTGCTTCCACAGGCTTTTTTTTATGTGGCTGCGGTACTATGGTGCCGCTTTTGTGGCAAAAACAGCAGACAGTACCGGCCACCGGTATGTAATCCGAAAATCCGCATAAAACAGGCGGTAGAATCTGTTGTATTTTATGGGGTGGCAGTAATACTGGTAATCGGCGGCGTATTTGCAGAAGCTTATATCAATATTCCGCTCCTTAAGATGATCGTAAAAAATTTTTGAAAAGATTGCTTTTCGGTCTGCTTATCATTATAATGAAAAAATACACAGGATAAAAAGAAAGTCAGGAAAAAAACATGACACATGACATTATGGATTTTATTGAATATATTCACAATGAAAAACAGACATCAAAGAATACGGAAGTTTCCTATGAACGTGATCTCCGCAAGATGAATGAATATCTGGAAGCGCAGAATGTATACGGGGTGTCTGCCGTTACGGAGACAAATCTGAATGCATATGTTATGTTTTTAGAACGTGAAGGACGGAAACCGGCGACGGTTTCAAGGAGCATTGCATCAATGAAAGCTTTTTTTCATTTTCTTGAAAAGGAGCGGAGAATCGAGTCGGATCCGGCATGGCGTTTGAAAGCACCTAAGATTGAAAAAACGATGCCGCGTATCCTGACCACGGAAGAAGTGACGCTTTTGTTAGAGCAGCCGTCCGGAAATACACCGAAAGAGCTGCGGGATAAGGCGATGCTTGAATTGCTTTACGCGACAGGAATCCGTGTGTCGGAGCTGATATCGTTAAAAGTCTCGGATCTGAATCTTCAGATGGAGTATGTGATCTGTACGGATATCCATAAAGAACGGATCATTCCATTTGGGAATGTCGCAAGGGAGGCACTGACAAGATATATGCAGGATGGAAGAGATCATCTGATCAGCCAGGCGGACTGTCCGTGGCTGTTTACGAATTGTACCGGTGGTGCAATGAGCCGTCAGGGTTTCTGGAAACTGATCAAGTTTTATGGGAAGAAGGCGGGGATCGAATCAGAGATCACACCGCATACGCTGCGCCATTCGTTTGCGGCACATCTGATCAGCAATGGAGCAGATTTAAAGTCGGTGCAGGAGATGTTAGGACATTCTGATATTTCTACGACACAGATTTATTCGCAGATGGGGCAGGGAAGAATCTGGGAAGTGTATCTGAAAGCACATCCGAGAGGATAGTAGTAGAAACAATAGAATGCATGTTCTGCAAACACTCTATTGTCATGAATAATAAAAAAGGAACTCACAGAAATGGAGTTCCTTTTTTCATTATGAGATTTCAAGAAGCTGCCGGTACAGGTAAAAAATCTTAACGGCACATATCTGCAATCGTATAAATCAGATTTTTGGAATCTTCCCAGCCAAGGCAAGGATCCGTGATGGATTTACCGTAGATGTGTTCACCGATCTTCTGGGAGCCTTCCTCAATATAACTCTCGATCATAACACCTTTTACCATCTTCTGAATTTCAGAAGAAACCTGACGGTTGTGCATGACTTCCTTTACGATACGGATCTGTTCTTTATATTTTTTGCCGGAGTTGGAATGGTTTACGTCCACAACGGCTGCCGGATTGACAAGATCCATTTTTTCGTACATGTCACACAGACGGATCAGATCTTCGTAGTGGTAATTCTGTGTGGAGTTACCGTGTTTGCTGACTGCGCCGCGCAGAACAACATGTGTCAGCGGGTTGCCGCTTGTCTCCACTTCGTAACCACGGTATACGAAATGATGTGGGTGCTGTGCCGCATATACGGAGTTGAGCATAACAGAAAAGTCGCCGCTGGTCGGGTTTTTCATACCGGATGCGACATCAAAACCACTGACCGTCAGACGGTGCTGCTGATCCTCGACAGAACGTGCACCGATGGCAACGTAGGAGAGAAGATCTTCGACATACCCCCAGTTTTCCGGGTAGAGCATCTCATCTGCACAGGTTAAACCGCTCTCTTTAATCGCACGGATGTGCATTTTACGCATGGCAATCAGACCTTCGATCATGTCAGGCGCTTTTTCCGGATCCGGCTGGGAGCGATACCCTTATAGCCCTCGCCGGTAGTACGCGGCTTATTTGTATAAACACGCGGAATGATGATCAGACGGTCGGCAACATCCTCCTGGATTTTTGTGAGGCGGCTGACATAATCACAGACAGCGTCCTCACGGTCTGCGGAACAAGGTCCGATGATAACGAGAAAACGGTCATCTTTTCCGGTGATAACGTCGGAGATCATAGCATCCCGTTCTTTTTTTAACTGTTTTAATTCTTCTGACAGCGGAAAATCACGTTTGATCTCTGCCGGAGAAGGAAGCTGGTTTAAAAATGTAAAACTCATAATAATCCTCATTTCTGAGCAACTTATTGCGAATAAGCTATCAAACTTATTTTTCACACTAAAAACTCCATTCTAAGCGCTAAAATCAAAAATTATATTAAATGATATTGCAGAAGATGTCAAATATTTGCATAACAGGAGGGGGTTGGTTATAATGAAAAAAGAAGATGATTGTGAGATGGCAGGGAGGTGTCTGGCATGAAAATAAAAGGAACAGAGGTCGAACGGGACGTCCGCTCATATGCGTTCCGGTTCTCGAAAAAACGAAAGAAGAAGTTATAAAAGAAGTGGAATATCTCGTGAAATCGGATGCAGACATGATCGAATGGAGGCTGGATGCATTTGAACATTACACCGACTACAATGAAGTGCGGGAAATATTGCAGCAGATAGCGCCTTTATTAAAGAAAAAACTGTTTTTGTATACATTTCGTACTGCAAAACAGGGTGGAGTGGTGTCGGTTGACCGGGAAACATTAAATGATCTGCACGATCTTGCGGCAGAGTCAGAATGTGTGGATCTGATCGATCTGGAATTTTTTGAGGAGGAACATGCGGCAAAGCGGATCCGGGAAATTCAAAAAAAGGGGAAGAAAGTTGTGGCATCACATCATGATCTGGAAGGAACACCGCAGATAGATGTAATGCGGATGCTGCTTGACCATATGTGTGAAGGAGGTGCGGATATTGTCAAACTTGTTGTGACTCCAAAAACAACGGAAGATGTATTGCGGCTGCTTGCCGTTACTTCTGAATTTCACAGTGAAAATCAGGAAACACCGATCATTACCGTGTCCATGGGAAAACTGGGGGCAGTCAGCAGAGTGAGCGGAGAAACTTTTGGTTCCTGTGTGACATTTGCGTCGCATGGAAAGAAAAGTGCACCGGGACAGTTTCAACTGGAAGAAATGCAGCAGACGCTCGCTATGCTGCATGAGGGATGTGAATAAAAAATAAAGAAAATATAAAGAATGGATAAAGTGCAGGGAAGATACTTGACGTGGTATCTTCCTGTGTTAATATATGCCACTGTAAATAAATAACAAAGAAAATATATAACAATGTTAAATAATGAGGTGAGAAAAACAGGAATGGATGATTTATTTACAAGATTTTTTTTTGCGCTGTATCAGTTTCACAAACTGCATATGGGTGATCTGGTGCCGGATATCACGAAACTTGAGGGCATGACGATGGCGGCGATCAAGCACTGCAGTGGGGAAAAGGAAGAACTGACGGTTTCCGAATTGACCGCAAAGCTGAAAGCGAAGGGACCTGCAGTTTCACGCACCTTAAAGACGTTGGAAGATAAAGGATACATTGAGCGCGACGTCAACAAAGCAGACAGGCGCAATACTTATGTGAAGCTGACGGCATCCGGGGAACAGAAGCAGGAAGAGTGCGAGCAGATCATGAGCAGCTTTGCGCATGCAGTCATCTCAAAAATAGACCGGGATGACATGGAACAGCTGATCGATTGCCTGAATGAGCTTTACGAGGCGTCGAGGGAAGAAATCGAAGACCGAAAAATGAGACAAAAAGGAGAATAGGACATGAGCAAAATATTTAAAAATATGCTCCCGTACTGGAAGGGACTGATCATTGTTGTTGCACTGTTAGTTGTACAGGCGTGGTGTGATCTGTCTCTTCCGGCATACACATCGGATATTATTGATGTCGGAATCCAGAACAAAGGTGTGGAGCATGTGCTGCCGGAGGCAGTAACGGAGGATGAGTTTACACTGGCACAGCTTTTTATGACCGATGAGGAGAAGAAAAGCTGGGAAAACAGTTACGAAAAGGACGGAGATGTTTACCGTCTGACCGTTACAGATAAAAAACAGTTAGATGAACTGGATGATACGCTGCTTCTTCCTCTTCTGATGAACTATCAGATGTCATCGGTGGATGAGCAGACATTTAAAGAGAGTGTGGCAAAACAGACCGGAATGGATCAGGCGATGCTTGATAACATGAGTATCGAGCAGATCGGGGAGTCCATGGGAGTGCCGCTTACATCTTTTGAGAAAGAAGTCGAGGATGACGACGGAAATACCGTGGTTACGAATTGCGTGGATATGCGTACAATTTTTGCCGCCATGGAAGCGTCAGGGGCAATGACAGAGGAACAGATCTTATCCATGCGTGATACCGTTTCTGATACGATCGATACCATGGGAAGTTCTCTGGTAAAATCAATGGGTATCGCGTATGCAGTAAGCTGTGATACAGCGGCAGGAGTGGATATTGATAAGGTACAGACATCCTATCTCTGGTCAGCCGGTGGCAGGATGGTTGCGATGGCACTTCTTATGGGTGTGGCAACGGTTCTGGTAGGATTTTTTGGTGCACGTATCGGTGCCGGAATCGGACGTGACCTGCGAGGAAAGATATTTGGACAGGTGGTTCGTTTTTCTAACGCGGAGATGGATCATTTTTCCACAGCATCTTTAATTACCAGAAGTACGAATGATATCCAGCAGATCCAGATGGTTTCCGCCGTGATGATCCGTATGGTTGCCTATGCGCCGATTCTTGGCATCGGAGGTGTCTTAAAAATCATCCAGACAGGAGCAGGAATGGGATGGATCATTATTCTGGCAATCCTTGTGATCCTTGGCTATGTCATGGTATTGATGTCTGTTACAATGCCTCGTTTTAAGCTGATGCAGAAACTGGTCGATAAGATCAATCTGGTATCCAGAGAGATCTTAACAGGACTTTCCGTCATTCGTGCATTCGGCAGGGAAACAGAGGAAGAAAAACGTTTTGATGCTGCAAATAAAGATCTGACAAAGACCATGCTGTTTACAAACCGTGTCATGACATTTATGATGCCGGGTATGATGCTGATTATGAATCTTCTGACCGTAGGTATCGTATGGGTAGGCGCGCACAAAATCGATGCCGGTTCCATGCAGGTCGGTTCCATGACTGCATTCATCACCTATGCGATGATGATCGTTATGGCATTTTTAATGCTGACAGCAATGTCGATCATGCTTCCGCGTGCAGCAGTAGCAGCAGAACGTATCGATGAGGTTATCCGCACAGAGTCTTCCATAGAAGATGCAAAAAATCCGGAAGAATTAAGAGAACACAAAGGTGTGATCCGTTTTTCAAATGTCAGCTTCCGCTATCCGGGAGCGGAGGCAGATGTGTTGGAGGATATTGATTTTACAGCGGAGCCGGGTAAGACAACGGCAATCATCGGAAGTACCGGATGTGGAAAATCCACGCTGGTCAACCTGATTCCAAGACTTTATGATGTCACAGGCGGAAGTGTTACCTTAGACGGTCAGGATATCCGGAATATCCGTATGGAAGATTTGAGGGAAGAAATCGGTTTTGTGCCGCAGAAAGGTGTACTGTTTTCCGGTACGATTGCGTCAAACCTGCGTTTTGGAAAACGTGATGCTTCGGATGAGGAGATCAAAGAGGCAGCAGCGATCGCACAGGCAGCCGATTTTATTGAGGAGAAACAGGAGAAATACGACAGTGATATCGCACAGGGTGGAAGCAACGTTTCCGGTGGACAAAAGCAGCGTCTTGCCATTGCACGTGCGATTGCAAAACAGCCGAAAATCTATGTGTTTGATGACAGTTTCTCTGCACTTGACTTAAAGACGGATGCGGCACTTCGAAAAGCACTGGCATCGAAAGTAAAAGACAGCACAGTCATCATTGTAGCGCAGAGAATTAGTACAATTTTACACGCAGAACAGATCCTTGTGCTTGATGATGGAAAGATCGTCGGAAAAGGTACGCATGAAGAATTGCTGAAAAACTGTGAGACATACCAGCAGATCGCCCGTTCACAGCTTTCGGCAAAAGAACTTGGCATAGAGGAAAGTGAGGTGTCTGTCAATGAGTAATGAAAGAGAAAAAGTTAGAATGCAGCACCGTGGCAGAGGACCGATGGGGCGCGGCATGCAGCCGGGAGAAAAACCGAAGGATTTAAAGAGTTCTCTGGGAAAACTGTTATCTTACATTGGAAATTTTAAAGCTGCAATTATTGTAGTCATGATTTTTGCGGCGGCTTCCACGGTATTTAATGTAATCGGGCCTAAGACTTTAGGAAAGGCAACCACAGCGCTCTCCGAAGGACTGATGGCAAAGATCCAGGGCACGGGAAGCATCGATTTTACCTATATCGGACAGATCCTTTTATTTGTGTTAGGGCTTTATGTGTGCAGTGCGGCATTTAACTTTATCCAGGGCTGGATTATGACCGGTGTAACGCAGAAGATCTGCTACCGCATGCGTAAAGAAATCTCCAGGAAAATCAACCGCATGCCGATGAAGTATTTTGAGAGCCGTACTTATGGAGAAGTTTTATCGAGAATCACCAATGATGTCGATACCTTAGGACAGGGATTAAACCAGAGTATCACAACGATCATCACGTCGGTTGCAACCTTAGTCGGGGTGCTGATCATGATGTTAAGTATCTCCCCGTTAATGACGCTGATTGCAATCGTGATCCTGCCGATCTCCATGGCACTGATCTCATTTGTGGTCAAAAAATCCCAGAAATACTTCAAAGACCAGCAGGAATATTTAGGTCATATCAATGGACAGGTCGAGGAGGTTTATGGCGGGCATTTAGTCATCAAGGCATTCAACCGTGAGAAAGACACGATTGAGGAATTTAACCGCACCAATGAGATTTTATATCAGTCCGCATGGAAATCACAGTTTTTGTCAGGTATGATGCAGCCGATCATGATGTTTGTCGGAAACCTCGGTTACGCAGCAGTGGCTTTATCCGGTGGACTGCTTGCAATCCGTGGAACGATCACGATCGGTGATATCCAGGCATTTATCCAGTATGTAAAAAACTTCACACAGCCGATCCAGCAGATTGCACAGGTCATCAATCAGGTACAGTCGATGGCGGCAGCATCTGAGCGTGTGTTTGAGTTTTTAAATGAGGAAGAGGAAGATCAGACCGTAGAACATCCGGCAGATGTGAGTGCCGTAACCGGAACCGTCGATTTTGATCATGTACAGTTTGGTTACAACCCGGATCAGACGATCATCAAAGATTTCAGTGCACATGTCAAACCGGGGCAGAAGATTGCAATCGTTGGGCCGACCGGCGCAGGAAAGACTACGATGGTAAAGCTTCTGATGCGTTTTTATGATGTAAACAGCGGTTCCATCAAATTAGACGGTCATGATGTCAGGGATTTTAACCGCAGGGAATTAAGAGATGCGTTTGGAATGGTATTGCAGGATACCTGGCTGTTTAAGGGAACGATCATGGAAAATATCCGTTACGGACGTTTAGAAGCTACAGATGAAGAGGTCATTGCAGCGGCGAAAGCGGCACATGCTGACCATTTCATTAAGACACTTCCGGGTGGTTACCAGATGGAATTAAATGAGGATGCAAGCAATGTTTCACAGGGACAGAAGCAGCTCCTTACGATCGCAAGGGCAATCCTTGCGGACAATAAGATTTTGATCCTCGATGAGGCAACATCTTCGGTTGATACGAGAACCGAGGTCACAATCCAGAAAGCGATGGATAATCTGATGCGTGGCAGAACCAGTTTTGTCATTGCACACAGACTCTCAACGATCCGCAATGCGGATCTGATCCTTGTCATGAAGGACGGGGATATCGTGGAGCAGGGAAATCACGAAGAACTGCTTGAAAAAAATGGATTTTATGCAAATCTTTATAATTCACAGTTTGAGGATGTTGTTGCGTAAGAGGATATGGGATGTCGTCGTTTGGCGGCATCCTTTTTTCGTGCAGATTTTGCCGGGTATGGAATTCATTTTCGTTCCGGATACATAAAAGAAAAATAGCTGCATAAATTTTCCGGCAAACAGGAAACACTATGAGAAAAAGCCACATTCATGCGGCAGAAAGCAGGAAAATCATATGGACAAAATGAATATCAGAAAAGCGGCAATGATCGGCTGCGGATTCGTGGGCGCATCATCGGCATTTGCGCTGATGCAGAGCGGTATTTTTTCGGAGATGGTCATGATTGATGCAGATCACGCGAAGGCGGAGGGGGAAGCGATGGATCTAAGCCACGGACTTCCATTTGCAAGACCGGTAAAAATATATGCCGGGGACTATGATGACATTGTAGATGCCGGAATTATTATCATCACGGCGGGTGCAAACCAGAAGCCGGATGAGACGCGGCTTGATCTGATTCACAAAAATGTGGAGATATACAAACAGATCATCCCGAAGATCGCAAAGCGCGGCTGTGAGGGAATCCTTCTTATCGTATCCAATCCGGTCGATATCCTTACCTACACGGCACTGAAACTTTCCGGTTTCCCGGAACACCGCGTGATCGGTTCCGGGACAGTGCTTGATACCGCCCGGTTAAAATATCTGATCGGGGAGCATTTAGGGGTAGATAACCGCAGTGTGCATGCGTTTATCATCGGGGAACACGGAGACAGTGAACTTGCCGCATGGTCCAATGCGAATATTTCCGGTGTCCGTCTGAGTGATTTTTGCGAAATGCGTGGTCATTTTATGCATGAGGAATCCGAAAACCGTATCTATGAAAAAGTAAGAAGCAGCGCTTACGAGATCATTGAACGCAAGCGTGCGACCTATTATGGGATTGCGATGGCGGTAAAGCGGATCTGTGAATGTATCATCCGAAATGAACAGTCGATCCTTCCGGTATCTTCCATGATGCATGGCATTTACGGAATGAAAGATATTGTGATCAGCATGCCTGCCATTGTCGGAAAGGACGGTGTGGAGAACGTGATACCGATCTCACTGGACGAGGAAGAAAAAATGCAGTTGAAAAGATCAGCGGATATTTTAACCGGGATGAAAGAAATGATAAAAAAGAACACGGGATCGGTTAAAAAAACAGGATAGTTGTGGTATAGTTTATTAGCAGATGATGTAAAAAAATTGTATCAACAGGAATACAAAGGAGGACACATCATGTCCATGCGCATATATACCATGACACACAAAAAATTTACACCCCTGCCGGATCCGCTTTATGTACCGCTTCATGTCGGAAGGGCATGCGGGAGAATCTGGGATATTGGGGATGATACGGGAGAACAGATCTCAGCGCTGAACTGTTATTACAGTGAGCTGACCGGGTTTTACTGGATCTGGAAAAACTGCCATGATGCCGATTATGTCGCACCTGCCATTACAGACGGTATCTGATCAACGAAAAAGAACAGATCTATACGGAGAAGGAATACCGGGAACTGTTAAGAAAATACGATCTGGTCACGACCAAAAAAGTCCTGTTAAACAATTCTTATTACGACGGATTTTTGGCAAACCACAATATACGGGCACTGGAGATGACAGGAAAGGTCATTACAGAGAAATATCCGGAATATGCGGATGCATTTGAACAGCTTGTAAATGGCAGACAGACTTATTTTGGAAATATCCTTGTCACTTCAAAAATATTATTTGATGAATATGCATCCTGGCTGTTTTCCATTTTCTTTGAGGTGGCAGAGCGGATCGAATTAGAAACGGGGGAAGATGCCTACCATAAAAGAGTATTTGGATTTATTTCCGAATTTCTCCTGCTTGTGTGGGTTACAGTGAAAAAGCTGCGTGTATATGAGTGCAAAGTGGGAATGCTTGGAGAAAAGGCAGAGACCGGTGAATTAAAAAGGTGTCTTGCCGAATGTTTCAGAAACCGCGATGTTGATCTGGCAAAGAAAATTTTTTTGGAGACAAGAGAAAAAAGACCGGATGTATTAATGGAGGCATCTGATATCACGGGTGAATTGCATCTGTGCATGCAGATCATTGCAACCGCGGGGGAAGAAAGAAATCATGGCGAAACCATGATTTTAGAAAGAGAAAATGATTTTGGCAGACTGATGGAGATATTTTCGAAATTAAACCGGGTTGTGAGCCGGTACCGCGAAAACAGCGAGAGCGAAGAGGATATCCGTTTTCTGGGCGAAGGGAAAATATCAAAGACCGCAGTGTGGGTGGCAGTCATGATGGGAAAAGAATCTGAAAGTGAGAAAAAAGATCTGATGGATCGCATGTTAAAATATCTTCATTAAATTTTAAGAAATGCCGGAAAGCAGGAAAATACACGCATGAGGAAGAATGCCGTAACCTGCACCGGCATTTTTTGTTGACAATTATTTTATGGTCTGCTATGATAAAACGTGCGTAAAAAAGTAACATTTTTTTTATGCTGCAGATCCCTTATAATAGTAAGAGCAGGCAACCGTAGTCTAATGGATAGAACACCGGACTCCGACTCCGGCAATGCGGGTTCGATTCCCGCCGGGTGCATTTTGACAGTCAGATAGCAGGCGGCATGTTATATGTTACGCCTGTTACATATTTTATGGCGTTTTATACAACAAAAGGAAAGGGATGGAAAATACAATGGCTTCTTCAAATGTTGATGATAAATTAAAAAAAGATGCAGAAAATAAAGAGACAGGCAATAAAGAAACAAATAAGATTCTTACATTTATAAAACAGAATGTGCGTTATATTACAGCAGGGGTATTGTTCCTTGCAATGGTACTTATTTTAGTAAAGGTCGGATCTCCGAAACAGCCACAGAATGGACAGAATGTTGCGGCAACAGAGGTAGCTTCAGAGGCATCAGATGACGCAAAACAGGAGTTTGAGGTGGATGCACATGAAGATGTAAATACACTGATCAACCAGTACTATACCGCATATGCAGCGGGAGACACGGATACACTTTCAACAATCGCAACCCCGCTGTCTGAAAATGAAAAAAGTTATATTTCCGTATTCAGCCAGTATGTAGATGCTTACCAGAATATCAAATGCTACACAAAACAGGGGCTTGATGCATCTTCTTATCTTGTATCCGTTTATGTTGAAGTGAAATTTAAAGATGTAGATACGGTTGCGCCGGGACTGGATTTCTTCTATGTGCGCACGAATGAAGATGGCAGTGTATACATTGATAACCTTTACAGCCAGTACAATTTAAAGATTAAAGAAAATGCGTTAGATACAAGCATTCAGAACCTGATCAGTGAGTACGAGGACAGCGAAGATGTCAATATACTTCAGAAAGAAGTACAGGGTAAATATGACACGGCCATTGCTTCGGATGATAAGTTAAGTGAGATGATCTCCACGACGATTCCGAATGCGATCACTGAGTGGGCAGCACGATCGTCAGCCAGAATACCGAGACAGAGAGCACAGAGCAGGCTCCGGAAGAAACAACAGAATCAGAGCAGACTGAGACACCGGAGGAGAATACGGAGCAGCCGGCGGAAGATACACCGACACAGGGTGAGCCGGATACCGTTTATGCGGTAGATACTGTAAATGTCAGAGCAGCCGCAGATACAGAATCCGATAAAATTGGAACGTTAGAGAAAGGCACAGCACTTACAAGAACAGGTACAGATGGAGAGTGGAGTGTTGTAAATTATAACGGACAGACCGGATATATTAAGACAGAGTATCTTACAACGAAAAATTCCGATTCTGATTCAGATAACGGTGGAAATGAAGAGCAGACGACCACAAGCAATTTTATAGCTGAGGGAACAGTCATTACGCTGAGTGATTCCATAAATATCCGTTCGGGAATGAGCGAGAACGACAGCAAGATCGGAACAGCTTTTTCCGGTGAGAAGGTCACGGTAGTTATGAGCTATGCAGAGGGATGGACAAAGGTAACCTGGAATGGACAGACTGGTTATATTAAGACTTCCCTGTTACAGTAAATGTTCAATATACAATGGATGGCACATTTTTAGTAACAGACTTGTAGCCACAGTAGAAATGGCGGAGACTTTAAAGATAAGTCTCCGCTTTTGTGCAGAAAGAGAAAGGTGAAAAATGCAGGAGCCAGTCAGAATCAATAAATATCTCAGCGAGGCAGGCGTGTGCTCAAGAAGAGAGGCGGACCGTCAGGTAGAAGCAGGAAATGTGACGATAGATGGTGTGGTTGCTTCCATGGGAGCAAAAGTATTGCCAGACCAGACGGTTCTTTTTTGCGGAAAGCCGGTAAAAAAAGAAGAGGAAATGATACTTCTGGCATTTCACAAGCCAACCGGAATTGTATGTACCGCTGAAAAGAGGGAAAAGAATAATGTCGTGGATTACATCAATTATCCGAAACGGATTTATCCGATTGGAAGGCTGGACAAAGATTCCGAAGGCTTATTGCTTATGACAAACAATGGTGACATTGTAAACCGCATCATGCGTGCCGGAAATATGCATGAAAAAGAATATATCGTCACGGTCAACAAGCCCGTGACCGACAGTTTCCTGCGTGGACTTGCAGGAGGAGTTCCACTGGTGGAATTAAATGCCACGACGCGCAAATGCAAAGTATGGAGGATCGGGAAAAGACAGTTTGGCATTATACTGACACAGGGATTGAACCGTCAGATCCGGCGCATGTGTGAATATTTTGGGTATAGAGTGGAAAAACTGGTAAGAACGTATCATGAATATTGAACTGGGAGATTTAAAAGCCGGAACTTACCGCGAGGTAACTCCGCAGGAATATAAAGAGTTGATGAGGCTGGTAAAAGATTCATCAAATACGACAGTGATTCACGGACGGGATGGAGGAGACAGATGACACCGGAAGAACAGATCAAAGAGTTAAGGGATAAGATCAATTATCACAGTGACAGATATTATAATCAGGACAGTCCTGAGATCTCTGATTATGAATTTGACATGCTGATGCAGCAGTTGAAAAAATTAGAAAAAGAGCATCCGGAACTGGTGACAAAAGATTCTCCGACACAGCATGTCGGCGGCACGGCAAAGCGGACTGCCGGAGTCTTAGTGCATCACAATGTGCCGATGTTAAGTCTTCAGGATGTTTTCTCAAAAGAAGAGGTCGTTGATTTTGTAGAGCAGATGAAAGAGCAGCTTGATGATCCGGAGTTTGTGGTCGAATATAAGATTGATGGGCTGTCCATGGCGCTGCGTTATGAAAATGGCGATCTTTCACTTGCATTGACGCGCGGTGATGGTGTGAATTTTGGCGAGGATGTGACCGCGAACGCAAAAGTGATCTCAGATGTCAAAAAGAAATTAAAGGACAAACCGGAATATTTGGAGATCCGTGGGGAAGTCTACATGAAAAATGAAGATTTTGACAGAGTCAATGAACAGCAGGAACTGCTTGGGAAAAAGATTTTTGCCAATCCGAGAAACTGCGCAGCAGGAACGCTGCGTCAGCTTGACAGCCGCGTGACAAAAGAGAGAAAACTTTCCATGTTTGTATTTAATATCCAGCAGGTGCGTGGCATGGACATTATGACTCACACGCAGGGATATGAATTTTTAAAGAGACAGGGCATCCCGATCATTGAAGATTACAAAGTATGCAAAACGGCGGATGAAGTCTGGAATGCAATTACAGCGATCGGAGAAAACCGTGGAAATCTCGGCTACGATATCGATGGTGCGGTCATTAAGATCAACCGCTATTCGGACAGGGAACTGCTCGGAAATACATCAAAAGTTCCAAAATGGGCAATCGCATACAAATATCCGCCGGAAGAAAAGGAAACAAAACTGCTTGATATTGAACTTTCCGTTGGAAGGACCGGAAGGATCACACCGACTGCCGTGTTTGAGCCGGTGCGCCTGTGTGGAACGTCTGTTTCAAGGGCAACACTGCACAATCAGGATTTCATTGATGATTTAGATGTCGGCATTGGCGATACGATCGTGGTTTACAAATCCGGAGAGATCATTCCGAAAGTAAAAGAAGTCCGCAAAGAAAAAAGGACGGAGGGCTGGAAACGCTTTGCAATCCCGGATGTCTGCCCTGTCTGCGGTGCAAAGACAGAACGTGAAAAAGATACTGCGGATATCAAGTGTACTTCACCAAACTGTCCGGCACAGTTAGAACGCCATATCATCAATTTTGTCGGCAGGGATGCCATGGATATCAAGGGATTTGGTACAGTTTATATTGAAGAACTTGTTCGTTTGGGGTATATTAAGGATATTGCCGATATATTTGAACTGAAAGATCACAGGGAAGAGTTGATCGAACAGGGTATTATCGGAAAAGAAAAGAATACAGACAAGCTTTTAGAAACAATCGAAAAGGCAAAAGAAAATGATGCATACATGCTTCTGACCGGATTTGGTATTCCGAATGTTGGAAAAGCTGCCGCAAAGACGATCATGAAATGTTTTTCTTCGATCCTTGATTTAGAGGATGCTGACAGGGATGCCCTGATGGAGGTGGACGATGTCGGGGAAGTCAGCGCAGACTGCATTTTCCGTTTCTTCCATGATGAAAAAAATAAAGAAATGATCGCCCGCCTAAAGTCTTTAGGTGTGAACATGGAAGCGGAAGAGACCGAGACGATCGATTCGGCAGTCAGTGGAAAAACAGTTGTCATCACAGGTACACTGCCGACACTTGGAAGAAAAGAAGCGGCGGAACTGGTGGAGAAATACGGCGGAAAAGTATCAGGATCCGTATCGAAAAAGACAGATTATGTTGTTGCAGGAGAGAGTGCGGGCAGCAAACTGGCAAAGGCACAGGAACTTGGAATCACGGTGCTCACGGAAGCAGAACTGTTTGTACTGCTTGGAATCAGCGCAGAGAATGGAGAATAGTGTGGCAAATAAGCTCGATAGCTTATTTGCCACACAGATATTTGTTTCTGAGCAAAACAAATATCTTTTATGGCAGACAGAAATTTGAAATTTCCGTCGCCGCTTCGCAACAAGTTGCTCAGAGAATGGAGAATATTATGCCAATTAAAACACAGAGTGATTTACCGGCGAAAGAGATATTGGAGAAGGAAAATATATTTGTTATGGATGAAAGTCGAGCAACACATCAGGATATCCGCGTTATTGAGATTGGGATCCTGAATTTAATGCCGTTAAAAGAAGACACAGAGCTGCAGCTCTTGCGTTCGCTGTCAAACACACCGCTGCAGATCAATGTGACATTTATCACAGTATCGTCCCATGAGTCAAAAAACACATCCATGAGCCATTTAAACAAATTCTACGAGACGTTTGATGGAGTAAAAAACCGTTATTTTGACGGACTCATCATCACAGGGGCTCCGGTGGAACAGATGGAATTTGAGGAAGTGGACTACTGGAAGGAAATGTGTGATATTTTTGAATGGACGAAAACACATGTGACATCTACGATGCATTTATGCTGGGGTGCACAGGCAGGACTTTATTATCATTATGGATTGAAAAAGCATCTGCTGGACAAAAAGGTATTCGGGGTGTTTGAACATCATGTCATGAACCGCAAAGTGCCGTTAGTCCGCGGCTTTGACGATTATTTTATGGCACCGCACTCCAGACATACAGAAGTGAGAGCGGAAGATATCCGTAAAATACCGGATCTGACGATTCTTGCCGAGTCTGATGAGGCAGGTGTGTTCCTTGCAATCGCAGACGAAGGCAGACGCATTTTCGTCATGGGACACCCGGAGTATGACCGTGTCACACTTGACAAGGAGTACAAACGTGATAAAGAAAAAGGACTGCCGATCGATCTCCCGGTCAACTATTATCCGGATGATGATGATACGAAAAAGCCGAGGCTGGAGTGGCGGTCACATGGGAATATCCTCTACTCAAACTGGCTGAACTATTATGTATACCAGACGACACCGTATGAGTCATTGATACGGCGGAGATTGTAGGGAAATAAGGTCGTCTTCCCGGAAATAAGGTCGTTTTTCCCGGAAATAGAGACTTAGAGCCGTATTTGGTTTGCTTCAGAAAATTATAAAATTGTATAAAATGGCACATATTTTGATAGCGAAAGTGTGTAGATAGTGTGTAGCATACACACTCCAAAAAACAAAAGAAAATAGAGCTCTGATATGACAAAAATATGAGAAGAACGTGAAAACTTTCTTCTCTTTTTTGCGTAAAAATGAGGTGTTGTGATGCAGTTATTTTTTTAAGATGGGGTTCGGTATTTGAAATCATCAAGTTGTCTTGATAATTTATTATGGATTTACGAGATGAAAAATGGATATATCTATTCTGCAAATGTTGATGTATATTATCCAGATATTAAATTTGTATATGATACAACAAAAATAGAAATGTCACAATATTATTTTGACTGTTATTATATACGGAATAATTCTAAATATAATATTACATTTTGTAGAGATGCCGTTTCTTGCTTGGATCAAGCATATGAATGGTTTTCAAAAAGGCTTCTGGAGATATGACCGTTAGTCAATGGAAACAAAATAGATTTTATCCGTACTATCCTGGATTAGAAGTAGATGTGTTAGATGTTGTTGGAATAGCAGTATCTGGACAGACAAAGCTTAAAAATGTAAGAAATACTTATAAGGACGAGTAAAAGCAAAGGGCTGTAAAATGATTCTATGATAAAGAAACGCTAGATTCGGTGGATGTCGATTCTGGTGTTTCTTCACTTTAATCTTCTTGTTTAAAAAAATAACTACTTTTGCATAGAAACTGTTAATGATATATAAGGCGCTTTAAAAATTTGCTGGCTAGTACAATTCAGGGAATGTTAGAAGCCGAAATGGACGATCAGTTAGGTTATGATAAGTATTAACGTTCACATGAGCCATACTATCGAAATGACTCAAAGTCAAAAACTGTGCAAAGCCAATATTATCTTCCTATGAAAAAGACTTTGAATTAACTTTTACACATAATTCCACAGCTATAGAAGGTAATACATTGACGCTGATGGAAACCAAGGTAGTACTGGAAGATGGAATATCTGTAGGCGGAAAAGAACTGCGTGAAATATATGAAGTTGTCAATCACAAGAAGGCGTATCAGTATGTTAAAAAGTGCATTGCGGAAGGAAAAATACTGGATGAACCTATTGAAAAGGATATTCATGCAATTTTGACAGAAAATATTATAGTTGGTGGTATTTACCGGAATCAGGAAGTACGGATCAGTGGTGCGGGGCATGTTCTGCCAGTTGGGAATGGCCGGTATCTATCGCAAAAGAAAATCGACTGGATTATTACAATGCCCTGGAAACCTATGCGGTACGAGGAGAGCTCGGAGAATTTGCAGATTTAGTGGCAGAATTGTAAGAAGAGCAGTTAGATGTCTATATCAAACTGATTTAAAGATAAAGATACTACCATTCTGACAGATAATCCCGGTTTTATACAAATTTTAGTTTCCAAAACAAGAATAGTCTGTTATAATAAGTTTATAATATCACTTAGGAGGCAATTAGCGATGGGTGAGGATAGAAAAACATTTAAAATAAAGGATGGTAATTTGGGAGAAGTGAAGATAGCAGATGAAGTAGTTGCCATCATTGCAGGGCTTGCCGCTACAGAGGTTGAAGGGGTAGGTTCCATGGCTGGCAACATTACAAATGAACTTGTTAGTAAGCTTGGCATGAAGAATCTTTCCAAAGGCATTCGAGTAGAGGTGCTTGAGGGAACCGTCAATGTGGACGTTGCGCTGAATATCTCTTATGGTTATTCCATTCCGGAGGTATCTGCCAAAGTACAGGACAGGGTAAAAAATGCGATTGAAAATATGACAGGACTTGAAGTATCCGTAGTGAACATCCGTATCGCAAGTGTGGACATGGGCAACAATAAATAATGCTATTCTAAGAAAAGAGGGTGTCTTAAGCGACATCCTTTTTCCTTATGCGTAAAAGAATACAAGAAGAAAGGATGACAGAAGAAAAGAATATGACCAGAAGAGAGATAAGAGAGCAGGTATTTAAAATGCTGTTCCGTGTGGAATTTTATAATCAGGAAGAGATGTCAGAGCAGATTGCATTGTGTGAGGATGATGCCTGCAGCTGGAAAGAAAAAGACAAGACATATATTTTTGAAAAAGTAGAAAAGATTTCTGAAAAGCTTGAGGAGATCGACGCGAAGATCAATGAGGTATCAGAAGGCTGGAAAACAGGAAGAATGGGAAAAGTTGATCTGACATTGATCCGTCTGGCAGTGTATGAAATGCTGTATGAGGAAGATGTACCGGCGAAAGTTGCAATCAACGAGGCGGTGGAACTTGCAAAACAGTACGGCACGGACAATTCACCTTCATTTGTAAATGGCGTACTGGCAAAACTGGTATGATGAAAAACGTATATTCCGTAGGCAGGTCAATACATATATCAAAAATATGTTTGCCCAGGATTTTATGTTACAGCGGATCAGTGTAAAGGGAGAAGTGTCTAACTGCAAATATCATACGTCCGGTCATATCTATTTTACGATCAAGGATGCAGCCGGGACGCTTAACGCAGTGATGTTTGCGGGCAGCAGAAAAGGTCTGAAGTTCCAGATGAAAGAAGGCGACCAGGTTGTCGTGACGGGTTCGGTGGAAGTATACGAGCGTGATGGAAAGTATCAGATCTATGCAAGAGAAATCGAACTTGACGGTGCGGGAAACCTTTACCAGAAGTTTGAAGCTCTGAAACAGGAATTAGAAGAAATGGGAATGTTTGCGGCAGAATACAAACAGCCGATCCCGCCGTATGCAATGAAGATCGGAGTTGTGACAGCACCGACCGGTGCTGCGGTGCAGGATATCCGCAATATTTCTGCGAGACGCAACCCGTTTGTGCAGCTGATTTTATACCCTGCTTTAGTGCAGGGGGATGGTGCTGTAGAGAGTATTGTAAATGGAATCCATGCGTTAGATGCGCTTGGGGTGGATGTCATGATTGTCGGCAGGGGCGGTGGTTCGATTGAAGATCTGTGGGCATTCAATGAGGAAGAGGTAGCGCGAGCCATTTTTGAGTGTGAAACTCCGGTTATTTCAGCAGTCGGTCATGAAACAGACTGGACGATCGCTGATTTTGTGGCAGATCTGCGGGCACCTACGCCGTCGGCAGCAGCAGAACTTGCAGTGTTTGATTATGCGGCAGTGGAGGGAAGACTTGGCGAGATCAAAGAGCGGATGTTCTTATTGAATATGCAGCGCATCCAGCAGATGCGAAAAGAATTAGAACATGCAAAGGACAGACTTTCCTATCTGAGCCCTGAGGGGCAGTTGCGCGAAAAAAGAAAATATGCGGCAGATCTGGAAGAACAGCTAAGAAACCGCATGGAGCATATGATTGAGCTGCGCAGGCATAAGCTGGCGCTGCTTTCGGAAAGATTAGAGGGTGTGTCGCCGGTAAAAAAACTTGCACAGGGATATTCTTATGTGACAGATGAAAACGGGCATACACTTACAGATGCAGAGGGTGTGAAAGCGGGTGACCGTGTGAAAATCCGCCTGTTAAAAGGTGCGTTAGAGGCAGAGGTGACGGAGGTTTTACATGAGCGATGAAACAAAAAACAAGCCTGCGCTGGAAGATAATTTTGCAGAACTTGAGGATATTTTAAAACAGATGGAACAGCCGGAGATTTCACTGGAACAGTCATTTTTGCTGTATCAGAGCGGTGTGGAAAAATTAAAAGAGTGCAATGTGATGTTAGATACCGTAGAGAAAAAGATGCAGATTTTAAATGCCAAAGGGGAACTGGAAGATTTTTAAGATGCAGACGGTGCATATGGAGGAGCAGATATGGATATCAAAGCGGAAATAGGCAGACATACAGATGAGGCAGAACAGATCATAACTTCCTATCTGCCAGAGGAAAAGGGATACCAGAAAACTGTGATCGAAGCAATGAATTACAGTTTTCTTGCAGGAGGAAAAAGATTACGGCCGATTCTTATGTTAGAGACTTACCGGCTGTTTGGCGGAAAATCGAAAGTAATCGAGCCGTTTATGGCTGCAATCGAGATGATACATACATATTCACTGGTGCATGATGATCTTCCGGCGATGGACAATGATGAATACCGCCGTGGCAAAAAGACAACACATGTGGTGTATGGGGAGGCAATGGCGATCCTTGCCGGGGATGCTCTTTTGACATATGCATTTGAGACGGCGGCGAAGGCACTGGATATCGAACCACAGAATCCGGGAATTGGAAAAGCAATCCGCATTTTGTCTGCAAAAGCGGGAATTTATGGAATGGTCGGCGGACAGACAGTGGATGTTGAGTCTGAGAATACCTGTGATATGACAAAAGAAAAACTTGATTTTATCTATCGTCTCAAGACAAGTGCGCTGATCGAGGCGTCCATGATGATTGGAGCTGTTCTTGCTGGGGCGACCGGAAGTGAACAAAAGATCGTGGAAGAGGTGGCATCAAAAGTCGGGCTTGCATTCCAGATACAGGATGATATCCTTGATGTGACAAGTACGATGGAAGTGCTTGGAAAGCCGATCGGCAGTGATGAGAAGAATCACAAGAGCACCTATGTGACGTATGAAGGAATCGAGAAGGCAAAACAGGATGTTGCAGACCTTTCGGAAAAGGCGATCGCACAGATGGAGACACTGGTTGTGAAAAATGAATTCCTGACAGAATTATTGCGCTATCTGATTTCGCGTGAAAAATAATTCGCCGTTCGTCAATCATGTGAGCATGTTGACTCTCTTGCGCTCATTATATCCTGTGCAAAAACAGCACATGATCCAATTCGCCGTTCGTCAATCATGCAGGCATATTGACTCTCTTGCGCTCATTATATCCTGAATAAATCGGTACAAAAAGA
>ENA-OQDE01000326-OQDE01000326.1-human-gut-metagenome-genome-assembly--contig:-NODE-326-length-29678-cov-8.285574_pt1 | contig 29678 bp, 32 predicted proteins | sample MGYA00242768_ERZ504595 | MGnify/ENA primary metagenome ERZ504595 (study PRJEB26092, sample SAMD00036307) | human gut metagenome | host: Homo sapiens | study: EMG produced TPA metagenomics assembly of... | reverse complement strand
GTGCGATCAAATTATAAAAGGATTGGCATTGGATGACGCAACGACTGCTAAATTTATTCCGGTGTATAAACAATACATGGAAGAAATGCGGGCTACTCGTCATATGGGAGCCTGTCGAAATATTGCAAATAGAACGGCTGCAGATAAACAGACCCCCAAACCGCTTCCTACAGATGCTGAAGTGGAGCAGGCTATCAAGGCACGTTTCGCGCAGAGTAGAAAGATACTGGATGTTCGTGAGAAGTATTATAATGAGTTCCGGAAATTTCTTTCTCCTAAACAAATTCAGAAAATGTATAATATGGAGAAACACAATGGCGATAAATTCCGTAAAGAGATGAGAAAAAGACAAGGAATGAAAAAACAGCATGATGGGAGAAGACATATGCCACAGGGCGATGTGAAGAAATAAATATGGATGAAAATGTAAAAATTGTGCTTTCATTGTCTTTATAGCTTTATTCTTTTAGTGGCTGCTGTTTATGGTAGCCACTATTTTGTTTTCTCAGTGGAAGTATATATTTTTGTGAAGCTAATAGTAGCTATTTAACTAATAAAAACAATACGATGAAAGTAAAGAAATTAAGTGGTAAAGTTCAAGATGCACAACAAATACCGACCTTGTTTGATAATGAGAACATTACGTATCATCCTATTGATATAGTGAACTGGAAAGAATATCCTTATCAACCTCAAGTCTCTTTTCGTATAGCCTATACAAATGATGCTATATTAGTCCATTATAAAGTAGTAGAAGACAGTGTTCGTGCCAAATACGGTGAAGATAACGGTAGTGTTTGGACAGATTCCTGTGTGGAATTTTTCTCTATTCCTGCGGGAGATGGCATTTATTATAATTTGGAATGTAACTGTATCGCTACGATTCTTTTAGCAGCAGGTTCGGAGCGTAATAATCGTGAAATGGCTCCTTCTGAAATAACGGATCAGGTGAAGCGTTGGGCTAGCTTGGGCAGAGAAACTTTTGAAGAAAAGATAGGAGAATGTACTTGGGAGGTGGCTTTGCTGATTCCGTATAAGGTATTTTTTAAGCATGCCATTACCGGGCTGGATGGAATGAGCATACGGCTAATTTTTATAAATGTGGAGATGAATTGCAAAAGCCTCATTTCTTATCATGGAATCCTATTAAAATAGAGAAGCCGGATTTTCATCGTCCGGATTTCTTTGGACTTTTGGAATTCGAATGAAATTCGTAATTAATTTAAAAAGATTGCATACAGCCGGATAAAAATGGTAAGTTTGCAACTATATATAGCGGAAAAAGTATAGTCGCGATTTTGAAACAGTTTTATATGATGAAACATACGTTGAAATTTATATTAATCGGGTTGTTTTGTTGTCTATGTAATTTTACAGTGCAAGCGCAAACCCGTAACCGGCAGTATGAGGAATATATTCATAAGTATAAAGATCTCGCTATCGATGAGATGAAACGGTATCGTATTCCTGCCAGCATCACTTTGGCTCAAGGATTATTGGAATCAGGAGCGGGAAAAAGTACACTGGCTCGTAAATCCAATAATCATTTCGGTATAAAATGTGGTGGTGACTGGACTGGTCGTACTGTACGGCATGATGATGATGCCCGTAATGAATGTTTTCGTGCCTATAAGCACCCTCGTGATTCATATGAAGATCATTCTAAATTTTTAAAAGGACGTTCACGTTATGCATCTCTTTTTAAATTAAAAATCACCGATTATAAAGGATGGGCGCATGGGCTGAAGAAAGCGGGATATGCTACTGACCCTCGCTATGCATATCGTTTAATTGATATCATTGAATTATATGAATTACATAAGTATGATACCAAGGATGGTATAAAGTGGATGAAGGAATTCCCAAACCCGCATCAGCCTTATTTGGCTAATGATTTACTCTATATTGTGGTACGTCCGGGGGATACATTTAAAAAACTTTCTAAAGAATTTGATATCAGTCAACGCAAGTTGAGGAAATACAATGATCTTTATAAGGGATATGTATTGAAGCCAGGAGATATTATTTATTTGGATAAAAAGCATCGTCGTGCGGATAAGGAACACATAGTTCATGTTGTCCGTGGGGGAGAATCTATGTATTCCATTTCCCAAAAATATGGTATTCGTCTGAAAAATTTATATAAGATGAATAAGATGAAACCGGAAGACCCTTCTCCTAAAGTAGGTGATATATTGCGTTTGCGTTAATCATTATTGTACGGTAACTGATGTTTAAAAGCGTACAGGGTGTCCGATATCGGACACCCTGTACGCTTTATTTGTTATTGATTATCAATAAGTTGTTTCCTTGGCACGGATGTTGTTTATTCTTTAGCACAAAAATGATAATAATAAAATAACAATAAGTTATGGACAGAGAAATTCCTAAAGAAGTGCGTGATAAGGAGCGCAAAAAGAAGTTCATTAAATATGGTGCAATAGGTGTGGCGGCAGTGGTATGTATAGCTGTATTGATTTCGTTTATGCGAAGCAGCGTCAATAGGAAAGATTTGGTGTTTTCAGAAGTAGACAATGGAACTATTGAAGTAAGTGTCAGTGCTTCCGGTAAGGTTGTTCCGGCTTTTGAAGAGATTATCAACTCACCTATTAATACTCGTATCGTGGAAGTTTACCGTAAGGGAGGAGACAGTGTGGATGTAGGTACGCCGATTTTGAAACTTGATTTGCAGAGTACGGAAACCGAATACAAGAAATTACTGGATGAAGAACAGATGAAACGTTATCAGTTAGAGCAGTTGAAAGTGAATAATAATACGTATCTGAGTGATTTATCGATGCAAGTGAAAATTTCCGCCATGAAATTGAACCGTATGGAGGTGGAACTTCGTAACGAACGTTATTTGGATAGTTTGGGCTCTGGAACAACGGACAAGGTTCGTCAGGCTGAACTGAACTTTAATACCGGAAAATTGGAATTGGAACAGCTCCGTCAGCAATACGCGAATGAATCGAAAGTAAAAGAGGCTGATTTGAAAGTGAAGGAGTTGGAATTCAATATTTTCTCAAAGAGTCTTGCTGAAATGAAACGTACATTGGATGACGCTCAAATTCGTTCACCGCGTAAAGCGATTCTTACCTATATAAATAATCAGGTAGGTGCGCAGGTAGCGGAAGGCAGCCAGGTAGCTATCATTTCTGATTTGAGCCATTTTAAAGTGGAAGGTGAAATAGCCGATACATACGGTGACCGTGTGGCAGCAGGTGGACGTGCCATAGTCAAGATTGGCAATGAGAAACTGGAAGGAACGGTAAGTAGTGTGACACCGTTGAGTAAGAATGGGGTGATTTCGTTTATTGTACAATTGAATGAAGATAATAACAAGCGATTGCGTTCCGGCTTGAAGACAGATGTGTATGTCATGAATGCCGTGAAGGAAGGAGTCTTAAGATTGGCGAATGCTTCTTATTATGTGGGCCGGGGTGAATACGAATTATTTGTCCAGGACAGTAAGGATGAAATCGTGAAGCGTAAAGTTCAGTTGGGCGACAGCAACTTTGAATATGTGGAAGTCGTATCGGGGCTGAAGCCGGGTGACAAGGTAGTTGTCAGTGATATGAGCAGCTATAAAAACAAGAATAAGTTGAAGTTGAAATGAGAGCAGCTATGACATAAACAACAAGATAAAACTTTCTCTCTTAAATTAAAGTAGCGGGAAACCGGGTGGAAGGGAGGCATATTCCCTTCTGCTCGCCCCGGATACTGATGATAATTCGTTCTCATTATGATAAAATATTATTGGAAGCAGGCCTGGGAGCTGCTGAAACAGCATAAACTGTTCAGTGTGCTTTATATAACAGGTGCGGGATTGGCTATTGCCATGACTATGGTTGTTTTTGTGGCACATTATATAAGAGTGGCACCTGTTTATCCGGAAACAAACCGTGCTGAGACGTGGGTTTTGAAGTCTGTTACGGTGCAACGGGTGAAAACCCGTGGAAGTGGCAGTTGGCAAAGCTCTCACCATTGGTACGTGACTGGTGGTATCCCATGCAGGAGGCCGAGCAGGTTTCTGCTGTATATAACTCGTGGGAATTGGATGACTACATTCAACGTGAGAACTTGGGTTCGGAACTGAATGTGAAAGTGAAATATACCGATCCTGCTTTTTTCCGTATCTTTCAATTCTCTTTTTTAGCTGGGAAGCCATTCTCGCAGGCCGATTTTGAGAGTGGTATCATGAATGCGGTGGTAGGGGAGGACTTGGCACGTCGTCTGTTCGGCACCACAGAGGTGGTTGGCAAGACTTTCAGCTTGAATTATACGGACTGTCGCATTGTGGGAGTTGTGAAAGATGCAAGTTTCCTGACAAGAGACTCCTTTGCACAATTATATCTGCCTTATACTACAGTGGCAGGCTATGATAAGGATTCTAAAAGTGATGCCGGTATGTTGGGACCCTATACGGTTTATTTCAAAGTGAAGGATGATGCCATGGGAGCGGCTTTGGAGGCGGCCATGCATGAAATGGTCCGTAAATATAATACTTCACAGGAAGAGAATAAATTGGTTTTATCAGGTCCGGATGTTTATTGGAAAAGTGTCTATCGGCGTGGAAATGTTCCTTTGGACTGGTGGGAGCTGATACGTCTTTGGGGAGGGCTTGTTTTGATTTTCTTATTGGTGCCTGCTCTTAATTTATGTGCGATGATCAGTACGCGCATGGAAAACCGTCTTCCGGAAATGGGTATCTGTAAAGCCTTCGGTGCCGACCGCGGACGTTTGCTTCGTCAGATATTGATCGAGAATTTGATATTGACCTGTTTGGGGGGGCTGCTGGGCTTATGTTGGGTCTGGACGATATTGATAGCCGGACGTAATTGGGTGTTTACTTTGTTTGAGCGTTACGGAAATTCCGCTCCTGAAGGAGTAGATACAATCGTCAGTTTTGATATGCTGTTCTCTCCATGGATTTTCTGTGCAGGTTTTATCGTTTGTCTTTTGCTGAATTTATTCTCTGCATTATGGCCGGCGTGGAAGGCACTGGGTAAGGATATCGTTTATTCATTGAATCAGAAGAAATAAAAGGAGGGGATGCGATGCTACATTTGATAGGTAAGAATTTATGGGCACGCCGATACCGCAATGGCTGGTTGTTGGCAGAGTTGATCATTGTATCTATGGTGATATGGGTACTGACTGACCCGATTGTGGTGACTACCCACGACAGGGGGCTGCCTACCGGTATCACAGAGGAAGGAATGTACAGACTGAATCTTGCTGCTGTCTCTTCCAAATCAGCGCGTTTTGAAGCAGGGGAAGACACTCCGGAGGCACGTGCTGCCAATGTACGACGGATTCTTTCGCGCATTCGCGACTATGAAGATGTGCGGTATGCAACTTTGCAGTTTAGAGACGTCGGTCCGTTTTGTTCCAGTTCATGGAGCCGTTCGTTAAATACGGACTCTTTACATTATTATCCCTATATGGTGATGTTCTTTGAGCCTCAGAGCCAGTTTTTCAGCACATTTGGATTTGAGGAAGTGGAAGGGCAGACTAACGAAGAACTGGATCGTATGCCTTTTGAAAATAAAGAAGTCGTTATGACCGTAGATCCTGTACCGGGAGTCGTTTCATTGGGCTATCACTATGTTGATTTTAAAACGGATACCTTGAACTGGATTATAAAAGCAACCATCGGTAAACTACGTATGCGCAATGGCATGCAGCCGCAGAATGTATTGGCCGAGCCTCAACAGTTGGAAAAATTCGAAATACCGGAAGAGGTATGTATCGTTTTCCGTACTAAACCGGCTATAAACGAAACGCAATTTATGCAGCATTTCAGACCATGGGCGGAGAAAGAGTTGCGTGTGGGTAATCTATATATGCGTAGTGTGAAGAGTTATCATGAAGTAATAGCGGACAATGATGAAGAGAATACGGTGAATTATACTTATCGTGTGAATTTACTGATGGGAGGATTCTTCCTGATCAGTTTATGTTTAGGAGTTTCCGGTACCTTTTGGATGCAGACACGCAGCCGTCGGGAGGAAGTGGGTATCATGAAAAGTTTCGGTGCCCGGTCTGTTTATATCATCCGTATGTTGCTGGGCGAAGGGATAGTGATTTCTACGCTGGCTACTTTGACCGGTTGTCTTATTTATTTGCAATATGCCTTGAAAGAAGGGCTTTATACCAATATGTGGAATGAACAGGAAATACTTCCCATTTATTGGGTGAATAGATTCCCGCTTCATTTTTTAGGAGTGTCACTGATTGTATGGATTATCTTGCTGATTGTGGTCAGTATAGGCATTTATATTCCTGCACGCAGCATCAGCCGCATAACTCCGGTGGATGCATTGCGGATGAGTAGGATTAAGATTTAAAAAAAATGATAAACGGCTGTAAACCGGTCTGTTTATAGGTGTATGGATTTTGAGATAACTAGTATGAGATAAGATTAACAATTTAAATACGAAACGATTATGGCAATGATTAAATTAACCGGTATCAATAAAATCTACCGTACGAATGAGATTGAAACATTAGCGCTGGAAAATGTAAATTTGGATGTGGCTAAAGGGGAGTTTGTCAGCATTATGGGTCCTTCCGGTTGCGGCAAGTCTACCTTGCTGAATATTATGGGGCTGCTGGACGCTCCCAGCAGTGGAAAGATTGAAATAAACGGTACGTCTGTAGAAAGCATGAAGGACAAGGAACTGGCTGCTTTCCGTAACAAGACCTTGGGCTTTGTATTCCAGTCGTTCCACCTGATTAATTCGCTGAATGTGATTGACAATGTGGAGTTGCCTTTGCTCTATAGAAAGATGGCTGCCAAGGAGCGTACCCGTCTGGCAAAAGAAGTGTTGGATCGTGTCGGTTTAAGTCATCGTATGCGGCACATGCCCACACAGCTTTCCGGAGGACAGTGCCAGCGTGTAGCGATAGCCCGTGCTATTGTGGGTAATCCTGAAATTATTCTTGCGGATGAGCCTACCGGTAATCTGGACTCAAAGATGGGTGCAGAGGTCATGGAATTGTTGCATAAATTAAATAAAGAGGATGGACGGACCATTGTGATGGTAACCCATAATGAAGAACAAGCCAAACAGACTTCCAGAACCATTCGTTTCTTTGATGGGCGTCAGGTGCAATAACTACTGATTACTATGAAAAGGAATTTATTAAGAAATAACAGAGATGATTAAACAGTATTTTAAGCAAGCTTTGGCGCAACTTCGCCAGCATCCGCTTATCAGTGTCATCAGCATTGCAGGAACTGCTTTTAGCATTTTCCTTATTATGTTGGTAGTGATGCTACAACAAGTGAAGGTCGCTCCTTTTTCTCCCGAGTCAAACCGGAATCGTTTTCTGCATGTGCATTATATGAGCATAAGTCATAAGGATTGGGGGGACGGAACAAGTAACGGACCGATGAGCGTGCGGACGGCGCGTGAGGTATATAAATCATTGAAAACCCCTGAAGCTGTCACTATTTATTGCAGTATGCCGGTATCGACTCCTGTTTCATTACCCGCTATGCCGGCTATTGGAGCGGATGTGCGGGAAACGGATGATACTTTTTTTAAAGTGTTCGATTTTCGTTTTGTGAATGGAAAACCATACGATGAAGCTACTTTCAATGCGGGCACTCCTGTGGCTGTGATTACTGAGAGCATATCGCGGGCTTTGTTTGGTTCCACAGAATCTGCGGGCAAAGAGTTTTTGTTGAATCATGCTCCCTATCGTGTGGTAGGGGTAGTGAAAGATGTATCTACTCTTGCCGATGCTTCTTATGGCCAAGTATGGATTCCCTTTACTTCGACGGATTTGCCTAATGATACGTGGAGTGACCAGCACATGGGGATGATGAGTGTCACTATTTTGCTCGAAGCCATGATGATTTTGGAGAAATCCGTGCTGAAGCCAAGCGGCGTATGAGTGAGTATAATTCTATTCTTGCCGATCAGGGGTATACGTTGATAGACCGTAACCGACCATACGATCAGGAAACTCAGTCTATTTCATTTGCAGCTAACTTGGAGCCGGATTTGAAGTCGGCTCGTCGTGAACGTGCTATCATTTTTATCATTCTGTTGTTAGTACCTGCTATAAATCTGAGCAGTATGACGCAAAGCCGATTGCGCCAACGTGTGGCGGAAATAGGAGTACGCCGTGCTTTTGGGAGCACCCGCATGGAAATGGTTGGACAAATAATCATGGAAAACCTGGTCGTGACTTTGTTGGCTGGTGCCGTAGGTTTGTTTATCAGTATTGTTATGGCTTATTTAGGTACCGATATCCTGTTTGCACAGCCTTATAGTGCGACATTGAATGCCCCTACAGTTGATTCCAGTATTTTATTGCACCCTTCCACTTTCCTTTATGCATTGCTGTTTTGCTTTGTTTTGAATTTGCTGAGTAGCGGCATTCCTGCTTGGAGGGCTTCAAGGACTAGCATTGTCAATGCGCTGGGAGGAAGGATTCAATAAGGTGATAACGAATTAAAAGTAAAGAATCAAGATGAATAAGAAACTATTTACTCAGATAAAAAATGAATGGCGGTCTAATCTTTGGCTTGTCACCGAATTATTGTTGGTAAGTGTCGTTTTATGGTATATTGTGGACTATATGTATGTGCAGACCTCAATTTATAATGAACCACGGGGATTTGATATTTCTCATTGCTATTTGGTGCAAATGGGACGTCTTACGGACAAAAGTCCAGACTTTATTCCCAATCAGACAGACGAGGAAAAGCGGCAGGATGTCAAGGAACTTCTAAGTCGTCTTCAGCATAGACCGGATATAGAGGCAGCCGGATTAGGACAAAATTCTTACCCGTATAATGCAGTAACAGCAGTGCGTCAGTGGTGTATGATACATTACGTTCGCCGGGATGGACTATACGCAGATTGGTGTCTCCCGATTTTGTCCGTGTGTTCCGTTATCGTGGCACCCGTGGGGAGACCCCTGAACAACTGGCTGAGATGCTGAAACATCCGAAGAATTTCTTAGCTTCAGATAATCTTTATAAACGGCGCTATGGATGTGATTTGACTTCATTGGTAGACAAACAATTTTATTTGTTCGGGGATACAACGAATACATATAATTTAGCGGCTTCTTTGCAGGTTGTCCGTTATGGGGATTATTTTGAGGCATGGAACAGTTACTGCATGGTGGCTCCTATGCCGGAAGAATGGTATGATTTGGGCACGGAGCTTTGTGTACGCGTAAAAGAGGATCAAGATCGCGATTTTATAGCCCGTTTGAAAGCGGATAGTGAGAAACTGTATCGCGTGGGCAATGTGTTTATCGCGGATGTGCGTTCTTTTACCGATATCCGTCGTAACTTTCAGCAGTCACATACGAATGCCTGGAACAGTTACCTTTTCGGAATGGGTTTCTTGTTGTTGAATATATTCTTGGGATTGCTAGGTACTTTCTGGTTCCGTACTCAGCAACGACGTGGTGAGATTGCATTGATGAAATCATTGGGTGGAACAGATCATAGTATCTTTGTCCGTCAGTTGGCAGAGGGATTGATATTATTGGCGGTGGCCACAATTCCTGCGATTTTTATTGATTGGAATCTGGCAAATAGTGAATTGAATGCTTGGATGAATGGCACTACTATTGAAGGTGGACGTTTCATAATAACAGTTCTTATTTCCTTTATTTTGATTGCATTGATGATTGTAGTAGGCATTTGGATTCCCGCACGTAAGGCTATGAAAGTTCAGCCGGCGGAAGCATTGCATAATGAGTAATCTCTTTTTTGTTAAAAGGTTTTAGAGCATAGCACAAACATGATAAAACTATATATTAAACAGGCTTTTTACCAACTTCGTGAGAATAGGCTCATCAGCTTGGTTTCTATCATAGGAACGGCATTGGCTATTTGTATGATCATGGTCATTGTCCTGGTGTTGGAAGTACGCATTACGGATTGTGTGCCCGAGGTGAACCGTTCACGTTCTCTTTATATGAAAGCGATGTCTATTCATCAGAAAGGAGATACCAGTGATAATTCATCAAACGGCTGTATGTCACTCACGGTGGCTAAAGAGTGTTTTAAGGCACTTACTGTTCCTGAGGCGGTAACTATAGTGTCTACAGGAGGCAGGATGCGTATTTCTGTACCTGCGGGAAAAATGATGACAGTGGATAACCTTGAAACTGACGATACCTTTTGGAAAGTGTTCTCTTTTGATTTTATTGCCGGAAAGCCGTTTACGGCTGCCGATAGTGAAAGCGGACTTCCTAAGGTTGTACTTAGTGCTTCTGTGGCCCGGAATTTGTTTGGTACGGTAGAAGCGGTAGGACGTACGGTCCAACTCAACTTGGCCGATTATACGGTAGTGGGTGTTGTGAAAGATGTATCCAAACTGGCTGTTTCTTCTTATGCACAGATTTGGATACCTTTCAATTCAACAGAAATAGCCAGAAAGTGCTGGTATGACAATGCGATGGGAACTTTTCGTGTGGTCATTCTGGCACATTCGGAGAAAGATTTTCCTGCCATCAGAGAAGAGGCGGAACGCCTGCGTCAGAAATTCAATGACGGATTGCAGGATTCCGAAATTTTTTATCGTGGACAACCCGATGATCGTTTCTCTTTTATCTTTCGTCACTGGGGAAGAGAGTTACAGGCGAAGGAAGCTTATTTGCACTACCTGTTGGTGATTGTTATTTTATTGCTGGTACCGGCTATAAATTTGAGTAGCATGACTTTGTCCCGTATGCGGAAGCGCATGTCGGAAATAGGGGTGAGGAAGGCATTTGGTGCTACTGCCAATGTCTTGTTGAGGCAAGTGTTTTATGAAAATTTATTATTGACGCTCATAGCCGGAGCAGTAGGAATGCTTTTCAGTTATGCATGTACTTTTTTATTGAATGATTTCTTATTTTCCAATAGCGAGAACCGTGCCCAAATAGGAGAAACCAGTCTTTCGGCAGATATGTTGTTCAGTCCCTGGATATTCTTGGCCGCATTCATTTTCTGCCTGCTCTTGAATTTGCTGTCAGCGTGCATCCCTGCCTGGAGGGCATCGCGCATGAATATTACGGACGCTTTAAACCAACGTTAGATCATGAACAGGAATTTATTGAAACAGATATGGAACGAGCGCCGCAGCAATGCGTTTCTGTGGATGGAACTTTTTGTGGTGTTTGTCATATTATGGTATATTGTGGATGTGGTATATGTCACATTGAGCATCTATAATTTGCCGATGGGCTTTGATATAGAAAATACGTATGTTCTTCGTTTTGAGCGGATGACTTCGAAGGCGGCTGCTTATCAGCCTGGCCGTACTATGAAAGAAGATGTTGCCGATTTGCATGAAATTGTAAACAGGCTTGCGCATCGTCCGGATGTGGAAGCAGTCAGCCTCTCGCAAAACTGTATACCTTATAATGACGGTGCAAACAGTTTTTCATTTTATCTGGATACAGTCCCGGTACGTAGTTTGAAACGATGGATAACTCCGGAGTATTTTAATGTATTCCGTTATCGCAATATAGACGGTTCGGGTAGTGAAAGCCTTGCTGAGGCACTGACACCGTCCGGCATGGTCTTATCTGTGAATATTGCCGATGTTTATCAGGATGCACCTTGGCATGGTAAGGAACTTTTAGGGCGTAGGGTACCTGTTTGGCGGAATGAGCCGGAGGCGGAGCATCTTTCTATAGCTGCTCTTACCGAGCCGGTCCGTTATGACCATTTTACAGCTCCGGATGATTACGGCTCCCGTTATGCTGCTGTGTACCTGACAGATGAGGCGTTGGAATCCTTAGGTGAGACGGTTTATATAGAAGTTTGCCTGCGTGTTCGTGAGGGACAGAATGATGGATTCATAGACCGTTTGATAGTGGATGCCGACCGTCAATATCAGGTGGGCAATCTATATCTTTTGGATATAACTCCTTTGAGTGATGTACGCACAGCTTATGAAACGGATTCGGTGAATGAGTTGAATACGCAATTTTGTATCATATTTTTCTTATTGCTGAATATCTTTCTAGGCATTATCGGAACTTTCTGGTTCCGGACACAGCATCGGCGTGCCGAAATAGCGTTGCGTATGGCTTTAGGATCTACCCGTTGGGGAATCTGCGGTCGTCTGATGGGGGAAGGAGTCTTGTTATTGCTGATATCTGCTATTCCTGCATTGGTTGTGGCGTGGAATTTGGGATATGCCGAACTGGTGGAAGTTACACGTATGCCTTTTACGGCAGGTCGTTTTGCGATTACGGTTCTGGGCACTTTTATTCTGATTGCTGGAATGATTGTCATTGGAATAGGATACCCTGCCGTCGTGCCATGAGTATCGAACCGGCTGAGGCATTACATGAAGAATAAATAAAATGAAGAGATAAAACGAATGAAACAGCTATTATTACAAGCATTTAATCTGATACGGCAGAATCCTTTTTATGCTACAATCAGTATTATAGGAACAGCTGTCACTATCGCTTTTGTTATGGTAGTAGTGATGATTTATGACTTCCGTACAATGGATATGGCTCCGGAAAGTGATCGGAGCGATATGATGTATACAGGTTCGGGAATGACCTATCGTAAGCTGGATCATACCAACCAGAACAGCGGTATGGGACGCAAGGCTTTTGAAGCATTGTTTTCAGAGCTTCCTGGTGTAAAAGAGGTTACTTGGTATCGTGGCGTTTCCAAGACCCCTTGTAACTTGTCCGCTTCGAATGAGATATTCAACTATTATGTGCGGCCTGTGGCTGATAACTGGTTTAAGTTCTTTGATTATGAATTTATAGCGGGACGTTCTTTCACACAAGAGGAGTATGATGCCCGTCGGTGGGTCAGTGTGATAACCGAGCGTATGGCCTTGCAGCTTTTCGGCACGACGGATGTGGTAGGAAAAGAATATCAAAGTAATTTTTTTCCTACTAAAGTGGTAGGCGTGGTGAAAGATGTCAATGCTATTTTCCAGACAGCATACGCTGATGCTTTTGTTCCTTTCTCATTGGAAAATGAAGACTATTATGCTACTTGGACAGGGGGCTTGGGAGGAATCCGTCTGGGATTGCTCAAACTGCTGCCGGATACTCGTCCTGCAGAGGTACGGACTGAAGTACAGCATCGGCAGGATCGTTTGAATAGTTCAACGGCAGAATATGCTTTCGAGATGAACGAACTCTATACTCATACGGAATACACCTTTTTTCGTGGAAAAGATATTAGTGCACCGTTGGTTTACAGTATGTTATTGATGGTCTTGCTGATTGTTCCTGCTATTAATATCTCAGGTATGACCAATGCCCGAATGCAGGAGCGTGTGACAGAAATTGCAGTTCGCAAGGCGTATGGCGCATCACGTATTTCCATTATGGTGAGGTTGTTTTTAGAGAATCTGCTTACGGTCTTTTTGGGTGGAATTTTAGGATATCTGTTTTCGTGTGTTTTGGTTTGGCTGGGACGTGTATGGTTGTTTGGTAGCGGCGAGGTAGAATTATCAGGTATCAGTCTGGATGGAGGTTTGTTGTTGCATCCTGCTTTATTTGTGTTGGTTTTCGGCGTATGTGTTGTTTTTAATTTATTGTCGGTATTGATTCCGGTATGGATGGTCACACATCGTAATATTGCAACTACCATTAAAGGAGAATAGGAGGAAAGGAAAAATGATAAAGAGTTTATTCAGACAAATGTGGAACCAAAGGCACGCTAATGTATGGGTGTGGGTTGAATTGGTTGTTGTTCTTGTCTTGCTATGGTACAGCATCGATCTGGTTTATAATTATGAGGTTGCTGCCCGTCAGTCTAAAGGATATGACACGGAGAATGTTTTTGATATTCAACTGAATATTAAGCCGGCTTTGCAAAATGATTCTGTATTAATGAGTCATTCTGCTGAATATTTGGAGCAAATCTATCATTTGATCCAACAATATCAAGGGGTGGAGGAAGCTTGTTTTTATTATGGGACAATACCTTATACGGGAAATAATATGTATGAGGGATATGCTCCGCATTCGGATTCGACTCATGTGGTAGGCTGTTTCATCCGTTATGTCAGCCCTACTTATTTCAAGGTATTTCGCTTGCAGCCATTATCAGGTTCATTTGAGGCGGAGCGTTGGGACAAGAATGAATACCCCATGCCGGTGTTGATGAGTGAAACGTTAAGTGATTCCTTGTTTAGCGGACGCAATGGAGTAGGGGAAACTTGTTTCAATCCTTATTTCCTGAATAGTGTGCAGCCGGAAACTAATTATAAGGTAATGGCGGTACTTCCTGCTCATAAGACCGATGAGTACGAGCGTTACGAACCTTTTATTTATCTTCCAGTTCGCCGCTGACTTATTGGCATCACATTGCGGTGCGTGTGGCTTTTAATTCCATACCGGGATTTACCGAACGTTTTATGCAGGATATGCAAGGGAAATTATCTATCGGCCCTTATACTTATACGATATAAATTCGTATGGCGATATGAAGGAAGCTTTCGATATAGAGCAAGGAACGGTGAATTATCTGAATACTACCTATGCCGTTATCCTTTTCTTTGTTTTCAATATATTTTTAGGGATGCTGGGTACTTTCTGGTTTCGGACTCGTAAAAACCGAAGTGAGATAGCTTTGCGTATGGCACTAGGTTGCAGTAGGATGAATGTATTTGGTTATTATGTACTTGAGGGCATCCTTCTCTTGGTTTCGGCTGCCATTCCCGCTGTTTTTGTTTGTGCGAATATGCAGATGGCGGATCTTACTGTGCATACATTAATGGAACCTGCTTGGGGACGTTTTTTGCTTTGTTTTGTGTCGGCCATGCTGTTGTTGGGGATAATAATTTTGCTCGGCATTTATTTCCCCGCCCGGAAAGCGATGAGGATTGAGCCTGCAGACGCGTTGCATAATGAATAATGTTATTTCATTGTCACATGATCAGCAGTGTTCGTATATGAATGGAGTGTCCGATTTCGGACACTCCATTTTTGTTGTAAGGTGTTATAAAACAGTGAAATAGTTTTTTGGCATACCATTTGCCTTACCTTTGATAAAAAGAATAATAACGCAATGAAAAAACAAGTAATATCTCTATTTTTAGCCTTTGGCATATCATTGGTTGCCGGAGCGCAGCCACAAGAAAAGCGACGTGCCATCACTTTGGAGGAAGCCATTACTATTGCCCGTGTGCAAAGTGTAGATGCGGCCGTAGCTTTAAACGAGCTGAAAACCGCTTATTGGGAATATCGTACTTTCCGTGCGGATTTGCTTCCGGAAATGAATTTTGAAGCCACTATTCCCAGCTATAATAAGAAGTATAATTCTTATCAGCAGGATAACGGTGCTTATACATTTGTACGTAATAATTATATGGAAATGAATGGTGAAGTTTCTATCGATCAGAATATTTGGTTGACCGGTGGTAAACTCTCATTGAATACCTCTCTTGATTTCTTGAAACAACTGGATGGAGATAAATCAAAACGATATATGTCTGTTCCTGTGGCATTGACTTTGGAACAACCTATTTTCGGAGTGAATACAATTAAATGGAACCGCCGCATCGAACCGGTGAGATACGCTGAAGCTAAAGCCGCATTTCTTACTGCAACCGAAGAGGTAACCATGACTACTATCAATTATTTTTTCAATTTGTTGCTGGCCAAGGAAAATGTAGGCATTGCCCGACAGAATCTGAAGAATGCAGATAAACTGTATGAAGTGGCTAAGGCAAAGCGTAGCATGGGGCAGATCAGTGAAAATGATTTGTTGCAATTGGAACTGAATGTATTGAATGCCCGTTCTACGTTGACTGAAAATGAAAGCAACTTGAAAAGTAATATGTTCAAACTCCGTTCATTTCTGGCATTAGGAGAGGATGAGGAACTGGAGCCGGTTGTTCCCGAAACGATTCCGACTGTTTTGCTGAACTATCCGGATGTTTTGGACAAAGCACTTGCCAATAATTCATTTGCACATAATATTCGTCGCCGCCAGTTGGAAGCAGATTTTGAAGTGGCTAAGGCGAAAGGTAATTTACGTGAAATCAAGCTCTATGCACAGGTAGGTTTTACAGGAACAGACAATGAATTTAATAGTGCATACCGCCGTTTGAAAGACAACCAGATTGTGGAAGTCGGTTTTAAGATTCCTATTCTTGACTGGGGAAAACGTCGTGGTCAGGTAAAGATTGCTCAAAGTAACCGCGATGTGACCGAAAGCAAGTTACGTCAGGAAACCATGAATTTCAATCAGAATCTGTTTATCCTTGTAGAACAGTTCAATAATCAGCAGGCCCAGTTGCAGATAGCAGACGATGCGGACAAGATTGCCCAGAAACGTTACAGTACCAATGTGGAAACCTTCATGGTTGGTAAAATCTCGACATTGGATTTGAATGACTCCCAGACAAAGAAAGATGAGGCTCGTCAGAAGCATATCAATGAGTTGTTCTATTATTGGTACTATTATTACCAGTTGCGCAGCTTGACATTGTGGGATTTCAATACCAATACTAATATTGATGCCGATTTCGAAAAGATTATCAAACAATAGGATTTTTACTATTCAATTCTGTTTGAATATAAAATGGGGTTGTCTTTGTACTTATTAAAATAATAATTTCTACATTTGCAGCAGTATGATATTAATTATAGACGATGACAGTGCCATTCGTTCTTCTCTGAGCTTTATGCTGAAAAGGGCGAAATATGATGTGCAGGCCGTACCAGGTCCCAAAGAGGCTATTGAAATAGTCCGTTCGGTTGCACCCCAGTTAATCTTGATGGATATGAACTTCACCCTGTCCACCAGTGGTGAAGAAGGATTGACGCTTTTGAAACAGGTCAAAGTGTTCCGGCCCGATGTTCCCGTTATATTGATGACGGCATGGGGAAGTATCCAGCTTGCCGTGCAAGGGATGCAGGCAGGTGCATTCGACTTTATTACCAAACCTTGGAACAACGTAGCGTTGATGCAAAGGATAGAAACTGCTTTGGAACTGACTTCACAAGATAAGAAAGCAGCGGTTCCGGTGGAAGATAATGACGGCTTCAACCGTAGTCATATCATTGGAAAGAGTAAGGCACTGATGGATGTGCTGGCCACGATCAAGCGGATAGCGCGTACCAACGCATCGGTCTTGATTACCGGTGAAAGTGGTACAGGTAAGGAGTTGATAGCCGAAGCGGTGCATTTGAACAGTTCCCGTAGCAAGAAACCTTTTGTGAAAGTGAATTTGGGAGGTATTTCTCATACTTTGTTCGAGAGTGAAATGTTCGGTCATAAGAAAGGTGCGTTTACGGATGCCACAGCCGACAGGGTAGGACGTTTTGAACTGGCTGATAAGGGTACGATTTTCTTGGATGAGATTGGCGATTTGGATTTAAGCTGTCAGGTGAAACTGCTTCGCGTGTTACAAGAGCAGACTTTTGAAGTTTTGGGCGACAGCGTCCCCGTAAGTCGATATCCGTGTGGTCAGTGCGACGAATGCGATTTACGGCAGATGGTGCAGGAACACACTTCCGCGAGGATTTGTTCTATCGTATTAATTTAATTACGGTGCATCTTCCGGCATTACGCGAACGCCGTGAGGATATTCCGTTATTGGTCCGTCATTTCGCCGACAAACAATGTGAATCGAACGGTCTTCCCAAAGTGGAATTTACTTCTGAAGCGATGGATTATTTGAGCCGTTTGCCTTATCCGGGTAATATCCGTGAATTAAAGAATTTGGTGGAACGTACCTTGCTGGTCAGTGGAAAGGAAATATTGACTGCGGATGATTTTAAATCACAATACCAGCATCCTATAGAACAGAAGATGACAACGAATCTGCAAGGCATGACCTTGGAGGAGATAGAAAAGCAGACTATTCTGCAAACGCTTGAAAAGTATAACAATAATATGTCACAGGTTGCCATAGCCTTAGGAATCAGCCGGGCCGCTCTTTATCGCCGTTTGGAGAAATACAATATACAAGTGAATGATTAGCAAAAACGGAACCGGATAAAATATGAAACTGAAATTCTTGTTCTTCTTTTTAGCATTACTGTTGACAGCAGTATGGACTATCCTGCTCGTTCTTACATTGAAGGAACGCGGTGCGCTGTTTTATATAGGAGAGGGAGTCATTACATTCAGTCTTGTGTTTCTGGTTTATTTCTACCGCAAAGTCGTGAAACCGCTTGATATCATCGGCAACGGTATGGAACTTCTTCGTGAGCAGGATTTCAGCAGTAGGCTGACTCCTGTCGGACAAAAGGAAGCCGACCGCATTGTGTTGGTTTTCAACCGCATGATGGAGCAGTTGAAAGACGAGCGTCTCCGGTTGCGTGAGCAGAATCATTTTCTTGACCTGCTGGTCAGTGCTTCTCCTATGGGAGTTGTCATACTGACTCTGGACGGACATATTTCCATGCTGAATGCGGCAGCTCTTCGTTTTTTGGATTATTCTTCGTCAGAGGAAGTCAGAGGCCGATTGCTGTGCGAGTTGGCTTCCCCTTTGGCCGAAGAAATAGAACGTATTCCCAAAGATACTACGGAAACAATTCGTCTGAGTGACTCCATGATTTACCGCTGTTCCCGGCTTTCTTTTGTTGACAGAGGCTTTTCTCATCCGTTTATTCTGGTGGAAAGTCTGACTTCCGAGGTGGTGAAAGCAGAGAAAAAGGCATACGAAAAAGTGATCCGTATGATAGCACATGAGGTGAATAATACGACTGCGGGCATTACCTCTACTCTTGATACGGTGGATGGTGCCTTGGAATGTATGGAGGATACGGAAGACTTGCGCGAAGTGATGAAAGTCTGCATAGAGCGTTGCTACAGCATGAGCCGTTTTATCACGAATTTCGCCAATGTGGTGAAGATTCCCGAGCCTCAATTACAATCAGTGGACTTGAATGACCGCGTGGCCGCTTGCAAGACATTTATGGAAACGGTTTGCCGTAACCGCAAGATTACGCTGCATCTTAATTTATGTAAAGAGAATCCCGAAGTGATGATGGATACTTCCTTGTTTGAGCAAGTATTGGTCAACATTATCAAGAATGCGGCTGAAAGTATCGGGGAAACAGGAGATATCTTTATCCGTACTTCCGTATCACCTACGATGTTGGAAATTGCTGATACCGGTGCCGGTATCAGTAAAGAGGTGGAAACCAAGCTGTTCAGTCCTTTCTTCTCCACCAAGCCTAACGGACAGGGTATCGGTCTTATTTTTATCCGTGAAGTTTTGATAAAACATGGGTGTACTTTCTCTCTTCGTACCTATCCGGATAAACTGACCCGTTTCCGTATCCGTTTCTGATGATTTTCTACCACTTTACCACGCTGCGATGCTTCCGTAAGGAAGTGCAAAGGGAGGGGGTATAGTAAACGTCTTTCGGATGTTTCTTTTTGTGCTGTTGGTTCTTTCGGAATCTCAGTTCAAAATGAAATACCCTTTTTATTATGCTAGGCTGTCCACGATAAAAAATGTTCAATCAGGATTGGATGAAATCGGTTCGTTTGGTTTATCTTCACAATATTATGTGCTAAATAATTAAAATATGAAATACCCTATCGGCATACAAATTTTTAGTCAAATCCGTGAAAACAGATCTGTTCACGGACAAGACCGATTTTATCTATCAGTTGGTGAGTAGAGGAAGTATCTATTTTTTCAGCCGTCCGCGCCGTTTCAGCAAAAGTAGTATGAAGGGCGGAGAGAGGTGAGGTAATATCCGGACAAGCCTGAAAATATCCTGTAGTTTGGAATAAGTAATGTTATAAAATAGCCTGATACATTATTTTATTCATCGTTATAAGCCCAAATCCAAAAAAGTTGGGATTGTTCATGCCCTCATGCTCTCACTGTATATGTAACATGTTGGCCATGAATGATTTGTGTAGTTATGGTAAAAATAGTTGCTCTCACTTATGCTCTCACTAATCCCTCATGCCCTCACTACGTTTTGAAGCATTCTTCCGTATAACATGTTTGTTGTCAGTTATATATACTTTTTTATAGGATATTCCGGCTTGATGTAAAGTAGGATGTTTTTTGGCTTTTTGAGAAGAAAAAGTGTACGTAAAGGGTTTGTATTTCTATGGAATGTGATCGTAAAGTTCCCGGCATTTCATGCAGGGTAAAAAGATCAAGACGTTAAAAAAGCTCTTGTTCTTTTTTAAAAAGGCCGTTATCTTTTTTTGAAAGTTCTTGATCTTTTTAAAGAACGTCCTTGTCTTTTGAGGTGAAATTCCGGATCCTACGCGAAAACTTCCACCACAGAGTTTTGCAAAACTGCTGCTACTGCTACCACCCTTTCCATTGAAAGCACCATAGGCAGGACGTTTCATAGGGTGATGGCAGCATTTTTTATATGGTAAAAAGGGTTGCTGTCACCACTTTTACCTCTTTTTTACCCCAAAAAGTCCGTAGGAGGGGGAAGAAACAGGAGGCGGAGGATGACCAAATACTGGGAAAAGGTGGGAATACAGGCACACAGCATCCGGAAACCGGATCGGCAGAATATTGTACACCAACAAACAAGACACTGACTACAGCCTGATGGGAATCTGATTGCGGATCGCCAGAACTGAAGTTTCAACCCTACGGAACCGGTTGAAGCTGAACCTTATGGCTGAATATGATGTCCGTACAATTAATATAGGTGCTGAATACAGCTTTTGGAAAGATTATATCAATGCAGTGATAGAGTTCAACCGCTGCCGTTACTTTTCCGGCGGAGTGTTTTTTAAAGTCCACCTGAAATAATAAAAGGAGTGGCTGTCAGTCTTTGATTTTCTTTTTATACACTTCCCCTCTGTTCATTACTTCCTTAACGAAATTGTAGGTTTCCACCCCTCGGAAGTATCCATTCTTACAAACCGGATCATTGAAATATTCTTCATTACTTTTAAGCAGAATATAGTTATCTACGCTGTTGTTCCATACATATTTATTCTTGCCGTATTTTTCAGCCAGTGCCATGGCATCCAGTACGTGTCCTATTCCGGCGTTATAAGCCGCCAAGACAAATTTCATCCGTTCGTTTTCATCTTTTATTGCGTTGAAAGAACGGGAAGTGGCAGCAATATATTTCACGGCGGCCTTTATACTCTCTTCCGGATTCTGTTCTTTACCGGGAGGAACTCCCATAGCACGCGCCGTCCGGGGCATGAGCTGCATTAATCCTTTCGCGCTGCCCATGATACGGCTGTTGTATCAAAGTTTGATTCCGTATAGGCCAGGGAAGCTAAAATACGCCAATCCCAATCTATATCTTTGGCATATTTCTTGAATAGAGTGTCGAAGTGTGAAATCTTTCCGTCTTTGATGGACAAGATGGAACCGTGAGGTGTCCGTTTGCTTATTTCAAAATAACGCTTGCTACTGGCCTGATAGGCAGGAGAAGTCATATTTTCCTGATGCCATTTAGTAGCAGCTTCACCTAGTAGCGGTGAGGTCTTACGTACGGCCCATGAGGCACGTTGGTCAAAACTGACAGCCAGGTCAATATTCAGATTGGGGTAATAAGTCTTGTTTAATTTGGCAAGGTCGTTATCACAGATGGCATAATCTATCTCACCATTGGAAACCTGCATGATTAAATCCTCGGTGGTGATGCTGTCATTATCGACTTCGTGTATCAATATACCGCCACCCAGTTCTTTATCCAGATTGATGAGACGTTCCAGATACTTTCCTGGTTTTACATAGACCTCTTTCCCGATTAATTCTGTTACATTATTCAGTGCTTTCTTCTTTTTTTGAGTATTACGTTGTACCAATACCTGATGGGTGATGATATCTTCCCCGCAAAACTCTACACTGTCTTTGAACTCTTTGGTGACAGGCAGATTATAGGCTATCAGGTCTCCTTCTCCTTGTAATAGTTTATGAACCAGGTCACGTGCATTCTGTGCTACTTTTATTTTCAGTTTTACGTCCAATGAACGGGCAAACTGATCGGCCAGCTCATACTGGAATCCCATAGGCTCGCCCCGATAGTCGAAATAAGAAGTGGAACTGTTCAGTGTCAGGACTACTAATTCTCCGCTGTCTTTTATTTGCGGCAAATCATAATTTGTCACTTCGGCAGATTGTTGCCGGTTACGGCACGCTGTCATGCATATACAGGCAAGAACTAATAGCCAGACATTTTTCATCTTCCTAAAATCTTTTCAATATATAGTTTAAGGATTTCAATGGCCTTTTGGTTGTTGCCTCCATTGGGGATAATAATATCGGCATATTGCTTGGTAGGCTCTATGAATTCGTCATGCATCGGTTTCAGAATGTTCCGGTATTTGTCTATCAGCATTTCCAAGGGATGGCCGCGTTCCACCATGTCGCGGGTAATCACACGCAGCAAACGTTCGTCGGGTTCGGCATCCACAAAAATCTTTAAGTCCATCAAGTCTCGTAACTCTTTATCATAGAGACTCATGATACCTTCCACAATGATGACTTCCTTTGGCTCTACACGAACTGTTTCGGGCAGGCGTGTACATACTAGATAAGAATAGGTGGGCTGCTCAATGGGATGCCCTTGGCGCAGGTCGGCAATCTGTTGTTCAAAGAGCGGCCAGTCAAAAGCATCGGGATGGTCGAAATTGGTTTGTTTACGTATTTCCAAGGGAATGGATGACTGATCGTTATAATATGAATCTTGTGGAATGACTGCAACGGAACCTGGGGGCAGGCTCTCTATGATTTTTCTAACTACAGTGGTCTTTCCTGAACCGGTTCCGCCGGCTATACCAATAATTATCATAATAATAGAATGTATTTTAAAACAAAACTGTTACTTTTGCATCAGGTTAAATACTTTAGCCCTGTGTCGATTACAAAAGTAGGATAATTAATTAAAATATCAAGTATGGTTAAGCACATTGTTTTATTTAAATTGAAAGAAACTCTTTCACAGGAAGAAAAATTGAAAGTGATGAATGATTTTAAAGCGGCTATTGAAGCTTTGCCGGCCAAGATAGGTTTTATCCGTCATATATTTGTGGGACTGAATGTCAATTCTGCTGAAAAATGGGATATTTGTCTGGATAGTGAATTCGATACGCTGGCAGATGTCAATGCCTATGCCGTTCATCCGGATCATGTAGCTGCAGCCGGCCTTTTGAAGGAGGTTAAGGCTGATCGTGCTTGTGTGGATTATGAATTCTAAAAGATAGCCTATGAAAAAGATAATCAATCCCTGGAAAGATGGAAGGATATAATTGCTTTGGCTGTGCTCCCAACAATGAAGCCGGAGTGAAGATGGAATTTTATGAGGATGGGGATGAGGTAATTAGTATATGGAAACCTCAGCCACAGTTTCAGGGATGGATTGATACGTTGCATGGCGGTATTCAGGCGGTGCTGCTGGATGAGATTTGTGCATGGGTGGTTTTGCGTAAACTACAGACTACCGGTGTTACGTCCAAAATGGAAACCCGCTATATGAAACCTGTTAATACCAACGATTCGCATATCGTATTGAAGGCTTCCATAAAGGAGAGGAAGCGCAATATCGTATTTGTAGAAGCGGCTATTTATAATAATAAGGAGGAACTTTGCACCAAGGCGCTGTGCACTTATTTCACTTTTTCTCAAGAGAAGGCAAAGGAAGAAATGCATTTCTTGAACTGCGAGGTGGAGCAAGATGAGATAATACCTTTAATTTGAAAGAAAAAATAAAGTTTTTGCGATAATTATTTGCTGATATTAAATATAAACTTTATTTTTGTCGCAAGTAAAAAGAAAAGACTATGGTTAGAACTGCTACACATCATCATCATTTTCCTAACGAATAATTCGGTGGGCTAAGGTGATATTGTAGTATAATGATATAGGGCTTGCCGAAAACGGTAAGCCCTTTTTATTGCCGGTTAATAATTAAAAACAGATAGAATCATGCTTAGAATTGCAGTACAGTCAAAAGGCCGTTTGTTTGAAGAAACAATGGCATTATTACAAGAGGCAGATATTAAAATCTCCACTTCTAAAAGAATTCTTTTAGTACAGTCGTCTAATTTTCCGATCGAAGTTCTTTTTCTTCGCGATGATGATATTCCTCAGTCGGTGGCTGGTGGAGTGGCTGATTTAGGGATCGTAGGCGAGAATGAGTTTGTAGAGAGAAAAGAGGACGCTGAGGTGATTAAACGTTTGGGGTTCAGCAAGTGCCGTTTGTCATTGGCTATACCTAAAGATGTGGACTATCCAGGTTTGTCTTGGTTTGAAGGACGTAAGATTGCGACTTCTTATCCCGGCATTTTGAAAGATTTCATGGATCGGAATGGCATTCATTCTGATATTCATGTCATTACCGGTTCGGTAGAGATTGCTCCGGGAATCAGTTTGGCTGATGCTATTTTTGATATTGTCAGTTCGGGATCTACTTTGGTAAGCAATAGCTTGAAGGAAGTGGAAGTGGTTATGAAAAGTGAGGCGTTGCTGATAGGCAATAAGAATATGTCTGAGGAGAAGAAAGAGATTCTGAACGAACTCTTGTTCCGTATTGAAGCGGTGAAAGCTGCCGAAGACAAGAAATATGTCTTGATGAATGCTCCGACAGAGCGTTTGAAAGAAATTATCGAAGTGCTGCCGGGTATGAAGAGTCCTACTGTGATGCCATTGGCACAAGAAGGATGGAGTTCGGTACATACAGTGCTTGACGAGAAGCGTTTTTGGGAGATCATCGGAAAACTGAAAGCATTGGGCGCGGAAGGTATTTTGGTATTGCCCATTGAGAAAATGATATTATAGCCGGTCCATACGTCAGGCGAGATTTGTAAACTTATAAAAGAATACATGTATGAAGAAAATAATATATCCTGAAAAGAAAGACTGGATGGAAATTCTCCGTCGTCCGGCATTGAATACAGACACGCTGCGCAATACGGTTAAAGAAGTGCTGGATAAAGTGAAGACGGAAGGAGATAAAGCGGTGAGGGAATATGAAGAACGTTTTGATAAGGTGAAACTGGACTCACTGGGGGTTACTGAAACGGAAATTGCTGAAGCGGAAAAGGAGGTACCCATTGAATTGAAGGCAGCTATCATGCTGGCACAGAAAAATATTCATACTTTTCATAGTTCTCAGCGGTTTGAAGGGAAAAAGGTGCAGACCGTACCCGGGGTAACTTGTTGGCAGAAGGCGGTTGCTATTGAAAAGGTGGGCTTGTATATTCCCGGAGGCACGGCGCCTTTATTTTCTACCGTATTGATGTTGGCTACTCCGGCACAGATTGCAGGTTGCAAGGAAATCGTACTTTGTACTCCTCCTGATAAAGAAGGAAAGGTTCATCCTGCTATCTTGTATGCGGCAAAATTGGCCGGGGTAAATAAAATATTCAAAGCAGGAGGGGTGCAGGCCATCGCTGCCATGGCATACGGAACGGAAAGTGTGCCTAAGGTTTATAAAATTTTCGGTCCGGGTAACCAATATGTAACGGCTGCCAAGCAGCAGGTTTCTTTGCGGGATGTTGCGATAGATATGCCTGCCGGTCCTTCTGAAGTCGAAGTGCTGGCCGACGAGACGGCTAATCCTGTATTTGTGGCAGCCGATTTGCTTTCACAGGCGGAACATGGAGTTGATAGTCAGGCCATGCTGATAACTACTTCTGAGAAATTAATGAAGGAGGTGGAGTATGAGGTACAACGCCAGTTGCTTTGCTTCCCAGATGGGAAATAGCCGAAAAGTCGTTGGCAAGCAGCAAATTGATTTTGGTGAGGGATATGGATGAGGCAATTGCTCTGACGAATGAATATGCTCCCGAGCATTTGATTATCGAGACCAGGGATTATATGGAACAGGCAGAGCGTATTGTCAATGCCGGATCTGTATTTCTAGGTTCACTTACTCCGGAGAGTGCCGGTGATTATGCATCCGGAACCAATCATACTTTACCTACCAATGGTTATGCCAAAGCGTATAGTGGGGTGAGTCTGGATAGTTTTATCCGTAAAATCACTTTTCAGGAGATTAATGGCGAGGGTATTCAGAATATCGGTCCTGCTATTGAGGTGATGGCGGCTAATGAACAACTGGGTGCGCATAAGAATGCAGTAACCGTAAGATTAAAAACAGTATAAAGATGAAAGATTTGAAAGAATTGACGCGCCCGAATATTTGGGCTTTGAAACCCTATTCATCGGCACGTGACGAATATAATGGAGCGGAGGCATCTGTTTTTCTGGATGCCAATGAGAACCCGTACAATACACCTAATAACCGTTATCCTGATCCTATGCAGCGGGAATTGAAGAATATGATAGCTCCTATTAAAAAGGTAGACCCGATACGATCTTTCTGGGAAACGGCAGTGATGAGGCTATTGACTTGGTGTATCGCGCGTTCTGTATTCCGGGGGTGGATAATGTAGTGGCTATTGACCCTACTTATGGTATGTATCAGGTGTGTGCCGATGTCAACGATGTAGAATATCGCAAGGTGTTATTGGATGAAAACTATCAGTTCAGTGCCGATAAACTATTGGCGGCAACAGACGATCACACCAAACTGGTTTTTCTTTGCTCGCCCAATAATCCTACCGGTAATAACCTGGATCGTAGGGAAATGGAAAAATTACTGGATACTTTTCAGGGATTGGTGATTATAGACGAGGCCTATTCCGATTTTTCTGATGCGCCGTCTTTCCTTGCCGATTTAGATAAATATCCTAATTTGATTGTCTTTCAGACTTTTTCTAAGGCATGGGGATGTGCTGCCATTCGTTTGGGCATGGCCTTTGCGTCTAAAGAAATCATCTCTATTTTCAGTAAGATTAAATATCCGTATAATGTGAATCTGCTGACACAGAAAGAGGCTGTTATGATGTTGCACCGGCATTATGAGGTAGAACGTTGGGTAAAGTCGTTATTGGAAGAACGGACGCGTTTGGTCAATGAATTTGTAGAACTGCCTTGTTGTGAGAAAATCTATCCTACGGATGCCAATTTCTTTCTAGCTAAAGTGACAGATGCCAAGAAAATATATAATTATTTGGTAGGTAAAGGTATCATAGTGCGTAACCGTACCAGTATTTCTTTATGTCGTGATTGTTTGCGTGTGACTATTGGTACACGTCCGGAGAATGATATGTTGTTGGAAGCATTGAAGAATTATGAATGTTGAAGTATGAAGAAAGCGTTGTTTATAGATCGTGACGGTACGTTGGTTGTAGAGCCACCGGTTGACTACCAATTGGATTCTTTCCATAAATTGGAGTTTTATCCTAAGATATTTCGTAATTTGGGATTTATCCGCAGCAAACTCGACTTTGAATTTGTGATGGTTACCAATCAAGACGGCCTCGGTACTTCTTCTTTTCCTGAGGATACCTTTTGGCCGGTGCACAACCTGGTGTTGAAGACATTGGAGGGGGAAGGCATCATTTTTGATGATATCTTGATAGACCGCAGTTTTCCGGAAGACCATGTGTCTACCCGTAAGCCTGGAACTGGAATGATGGGAAAATATCTTACCGGTGATTATGATTTGGCTAACAGTTTTGTTATTGGTGATCGTGCTACAGATGTGGAACTGGCTAAAAATATGGGCTGTAAGGCTATTTTGTTGCAAGAAAATATGGATATTCTGAAGGAAAAGAACTTGGAATCCTACTGTGTATTGGCGACTACGGATTGGGATAAGGTCGCTGAATTCCTTTTTGCCGGAGAACGTATAGCGGAGGTCCGTCGTACTACGAAGGAAACGGATATTTATATCAGTTTAAATTTAGATGGCAGCGGAAAATGTGATATTTCCACAGGTATTGGTTTTTTTGATCACATGTTGGAACAGATTGGAAAGCATGGTGGTATTGACCTGACCATTAAAGTAAAAGGTGATTTGGAAGTGGACGAACATCATACTATTGAAGATACCGCCATTGCTTTGGGTGAATGTATTTATCGGGCATTGGGCAGCAAGCGTGGCATTGAGCGTTACGGATATTGCTTGCCCATGGATGATTGTCTTTGTCGGGTAGCTTTGGATTTTGGCGGTAGAGCATGGTTGGTATGGGATGCTGAGTTTCATCGGGAGAAAATAGGGGAGATGCCTACCGAGATGTTTCTTCATTTTTTTAAATCATTGAGTGATGCAGCTCGTATGAATTAAATATCAAAGCCGAGGGGCAGAATGAGCATCATAAAATAGAAGGTATTTTCAAAGCTTTGGCTCGTGCCATAAAGATGGCTGTGCGAAGAGATATTTACCATTTTGAAGTACCCTCAAGCAAGGGATGTATTTAAGTCGGCTTCAAAGACAAAGTAACTTAACTTACTCGCCCAACTAAGTTAAGTTACTTTGTCTTTGAAGCCGACTTACTTTTTTATGTGGTTTATAGCTCTTCGCATTCTTTCAGCCATGAAGCTGCACTGGCATCGCTCGGCATACGCCAGTCACCTCGGGGACTGAGTGATACAGATCCCACTTTGGGACCATCGGGCAGGCAAGAGCGTTTGAATTGTTGTTGAAAGAAACGGCGGCAGAATATAGTAAGCCATTTTTTGATTGTTTCCTCATCGTATGTATCACGAAAAGCGATACTTGCCAGGAAGAATATCTTGGCGGGACGAAAACCGAAACGTAGGAATTGATAAAGGAAGAAATCATGCAGTTCGTATGGTCCTACCAAATCTTCTGTCTTTTGTTTTATATTGCCGTTTTCATCAGCAGGAATCAGTTCGGGACTGATAGGAGTGTCTACAATATCGAGCAGGGTAATACGTGATTCATTATCCATGCCATTCAAAGCCACCCAATTTACCAGGTATTTGACCAGTGTTTTGGGAATGCTTCCATTGACTCCGTACATAGACATATGGTCGCCATTGTAGGTGGCCCAGCCTAGGGCAAGTTCTGAAAGGTCTCCCGTACCAATGACAAGACCGCCCAATTGGTTGGCAACATCCATCAGAATTTGAGTCCGTTCGCGTGCCTGGCTGTTTTCGTAGGTTACATCGTGTACGGTCATGTCGTGGTTTATATCGTTAAAGTGTTGGATGCAGGATTCCTTTATGCTGATTTCTTTAATGGTAACACCTAGTGAAGCCATCAGATGGAGAGCATTGTTATAAGTACGGTCGGTAGTACCGAAACCAGGCATGGTGATGCCGATGATACCTTTTCGTGGCAGATCCAATTTATCGAAAGTCTTGGCACAGACCAAAAGTGCAAGGTGGAATCCAGACCACCGGAAATACCGACTACTACAGTCTTGCAGTGAGTGTGTACCAGACGTTTGGCTAGTCCTGCTATTTGGATAGCGAAGATTTCTTCACAGCGTTCATCCAATTCTTTGCCTTGAGGAACAAAAGGATGAGCTTCTATACTGCGCGTCAGACTAAGATCGCGTGTGTTGACAAATTCTGTACTGATGTGGATGGCGGGACGTCCCGGGCAGTTGCCGATATTGGCGGCAAAAGTGGTATTGGTCAACCGTTCACCACGAAGACGCTCCACGTCTATTTCACTGATGACCAATTGTTCCTTGAATGAGAAACGTTCAGACTCGGCAAGTAACGTGCCGTTTTCATATATCAGTCCGTTGCCTGCAAAAACAACGTCTGTGGTTGATTCGCCGAAACCGGATGAACTGAATACATATCCTGCCAGACAGCGTGCTGATTGTTGACTGACTAATGAACGGACATAATTATGCTTGCTTATTCCTTCATTGTCGCAGACATGTTGAAAATGATTTCCGCTCCTTTCAGTGCTAATGCGGAACTGGGCGG
>ENA-OQDE01000325-OQDE01000325.1-human-gut-metagenome-genome-assembly--contig:-NODE-325-length-29689-cov-5.672891_pt1 | contig 29689 bp, 34 predicted proteins | sample MGYA00242768_ERZ504595 | MGnify/ENA primary metagenome ERZ504595 (study PRJEB26092, sample SAMD00036307) | human gut metagenome | host: Homo sapiens | study: EMG produced TPA metagenomics assembly of... | reverse complement strand
CCGCCGGTTGCAAGAGAACCGTCAACGGTAAGATCGGCAAAATCTAAAGTCTGTATGTAATATATACACCCAGTGCCATCAGCCCCCAGACCAGCCCCTGCGCAAAGGCGCCGGGCATGGAACGGAAGAGAGCCATCGGGTCTAAGGACATAAGTATTGTCATAGAAAAACCCCTTATCAAAAATATTTTTATTCGGCAGCGATGGCAGTATAGTCATCAGGAACTGTGATGCCAAGCTGTGAACAGATATCAGCATTGTATTCTTTGGTAACATTCTCTGCATACTGTACATCCATGGTCGAGATGTCAGCACCGTTTACTAAAACGTCGTATGCCATTTTGCCTGCTGTATAACCGATATCATAGTAGCTGATGGAAAGTGTGGCTACACCACAGCCGGAACAGATACCTTCCTCACCGGCGATGATCGGAACACCTGCCGGAAGAGCAATATTGTTGATGGATTCAGTATTGCCTGCCATGGTATTGTCAGTCGGAATATAGAGGACATCACATTCACTGACGGCACTCTGTACAACAGAAGCGATGTCGTTGGAATCTGATACGGTATATTCTTTATAGGAAATACTGTCTTCATCGAGAGCTTTTTCAAATTCGGTTGCCTGGTATGCAGAGTTTGGTTCTGCGGAGCAGTAGAGAATGCCGACATTTTTTGCATCTGGGAACAATTCGACAAGCATGTCTTCCTGCTGGTCAATCGGAGCAAGATCTGCAGTTCCGGATACGTTTGTACCGGTAGAGCCGGTCCAGTTGTCAATGTCAAGTGCTGTTGCATAGTCGGTAACGGAAGTACCGATCACCGGGATCGTGCTGGTTGCTGCAGCTGCACACTGCAGAGCAGTCGTTGCATTTGCTAAGATCAGGTCATAATTGTTAGCGACGAAACCGTTGCTGATGGTTGCGCAGTTTGCCTGCTCGCCCTGGGCATTCTGAAGATCAAAGGTAACATTGCCAGAACCAAGTAATTCAGTCAGTGCATCTTCAAATCCCTGGGTTGCCTGATCAAGAGCAGGATGCTCTAACTGCTGGCAGATACCGATCGTATATTTTTTGCCATCGGAAGAGGTGCCTGCACCACTTTCAGTGGCCACTGCATCCGAAGTCTGTGCTGAATCGGAAGCTGCTGCATCCGTGGTACTGCTGGTGTTTGCTGTACTGTTTCCACATGCTGCAAGTGATGCAGCCATGGCTGCTGTCATTACGACAGATAAGATTTTTTTGTAGTTTTTCATAGAATTCTCCATTCCTGCCCGTTTTTCAGGGCATCATAAGTTTGTGCCGGGGCACACATCTTGTGTGTGAAAAATTTTATTTTTCACATTGCTGCCCTTTAGGACTTTAAAGTGCTATCGCTTTTAATAAATAAATTATAAAGACCTAAATGGGATTCGTCAACATTATAGTAAGAAAAAATTAAGAAAAACTTTATGGTATGTATTTGGCAAAAATGATATTCTTTGCAGGGAGAGATCCGGAAAGGATCTTATGAAAATCAGAAAAAATGACATTTTCCTATATGGAAGAAAAATGTTATTTCAGATGCTTGAAATCCTTTATCCACGAAGATGTGCAGTCTGTGATGAAATTGAAGTGACAGGAAAGGGTATTTGTCCGCTATGTAAAGACAAGGTGCATGTGGCAGGAGAACCGGCATGTAAAAAATGCGGGAAACCGCTTGTGGATGAGAGAAAGGAATTTTGCACCGACTGTGGAAAAAAGCATCATGTATACACACAGGGAAAGGCAGTGTTTGTTTATGAGGGTGGTATAAGAAATTCAATGTACCGCTTTAAATATGGAAATAAAAGAGAATATGCAGAGTTTTATGCGAATGCAGCAGTGGAAAAATATGGAGTGTGGCTGAACAAAATAAAAGCAGAAGTGCTGATTCCCATTCCAATGTATTCCCGGAAGAAGCGACTGCGCGGATACAATCAGGCCGAAGTATTTGCGCGGGAACTTGGAAGAAAAGCAGGGATTTTAGTGGATGAGCACCTGGTCAGAAGAGTGAGAAATACAATTCCTCAAAAAGAGTTAAATGAATCACAACGACACAGAAATTTAAAAAATGCTTTCCAATTGACAGCAGATATAGTAGAATATAAGAGAGTCGTGCTTGTGGATGATATCTATACGACAGGGAGTACGATGGATGAAGTATCAAAAGTCCTGAAAGCGTCAGGAGTGGAAAACATATATTATATCTGTATCAGTATCGGAGAAGGGTATTGACAGAATGACAGGAGGTCATGCCAATATGGAAGTGAAGAATTGCAATGGATGTGGACGTTTATTTAATTATATGGGTGGTGCACCATTGTGTGATGGATGCAGAAAAAAACTTGAACAAAAGTTTCAGGAAGTAAAACAATATCTGGACGAGAACCCGAATGCATCTGTTAATCAGGTATCCGAGGACAATGATGTATCAGTAAAACAGATCAAGCAGTGGATCCGTGAAGAGAGACTTTCACTTTCAGAAGCTTCACTTGACGGTGTTACCTGCGAGCATTGCGGCAGACCGATCCGGACGGGGCGCTTTTGCGAAAAGTGTAAAGCGGCAATGGCAAATTCATTCGCAAACTCGATTGAAAAACCAAAGCCTTTAGAACCACAGAAAAAAGAACGCGACGGAAACAAGATGCGTTTCTTATAAGAGAAGAGCAGGGCCTGACAGGTGGTCCTGCTTTTTATTCATAAGGAATTACGTCCTATGAATAAAAAAGCTCCGGGTGGGATCGCACTGCGTCAGAGATGAATTATGTCGCGGGGGCGACCCGCCGCAGGCGGTGAATCCTGTGGAACAGGATTCTTTTTTTTTCCTTTGAAAAAGAAGGGCACTGTGATATAATGAAAAATAAGAATGCGTAACTGCGAGCAAAAATGCAGTTTGCTAAGAGAAAGGAAACGCAGCATGGTCAATGAACAACGACTGCACAGCATGATAAAAATAGCAAAATTTGATGCAAACGATGGAAAACGCTGCAAACCGATGATCCAGTATGCGCGAAAGGATTATGTGGCATTACAGCTTCTGAAAAGTTTCGTGGTCGGCACGATCGCATTTTTTATGATGTTAGGGCTTTGGGTACTCTATTCTATGGATGCTTTGATGGAACAGATCAACAAAATGGATTTTGTAAAGGCTGCTACTACACTGGGACTGCTCTATGGAATTTTTATGGTAATTTATCTTCTTGCCACATATATTATTTTTAATATGAAGTACACTTATGGCAGAAAAAAGGTAAAAAAATACTATGCGGGTCTAAAAAAGATCAGTGCGATGTATCTGCGGGAAGAACGGTTGAAAGGGAACGGAAACAAAGACTGGGACTGACAACGGAAGCAATGCGGAAAATGAGATTTTTCACATGTGGAAATGGAGATTAGTATGACGACCTTATTGGAATTAAAAGAGAAATTAACACGTTTTTATGGAAAATATGATATATACATTACGCCGGTGATAAAGTTTACTGTTGCACTCACAGCATTTTTGCTGATAAATCACAACATTGGTTATATGGAAAAAATCAGCAGTACACCAATTGCCCTGATCCTTGCCCTGATCTGTTCGATTCTTCCAGTCGGGGGGGCCGTTTTTATTGGCTCTGTGCTGATCCTTTTGGATATGTATGCACTTTCCTTAGAAGTATGTATTGTGGCCCTGATCCTGTTTATTCTGATGTATATCCTGTATTTTCGGTTTTCTCCAAAAAACGAGTATGGGGTGCTTTTGACACCGATTTGTTTTGGACTGAACATTCCGTTTGTGATGCCGGTCGGCATGGGACTTTTGCGGGAATTATATTCCATGTTTTCTCTGGTCTGCGGTATCGTTCTTTATTTCTTCTTAAACGGTGTAAAGCAGAATGAAACAACACTTGGCGGAGTGGATGAGAAAGATGCGGCAACATCAAAGATTGTTGTTGCGTTGAACCAGCTTTTGGGCAACAGGGAAATGTATCTGGTGCTTGCGATCATGGTGGTAACACTGGTCATCGTTTATATCATACGAAAAATGTCCATTGAGCATGCATGGGCGGTCGCAATTATATTTGGTATTTTATTCGAGGCAGTTGGTATGATCGCAGGGGATATGGTACTTGGAATCAGCGGAAAGACCATCACAATTCTGGTGGGAAGCATTATTTCCTGCGTGATTGCATTTGTGATTCAGTTCCTGTTTTTCAATCTGGATTATTCAAGGACGGAAAGACTCCAGTTTGAAGATGATGAGTATTATTATTATGTAAAAGCCGTACCGAAAGCAATCGTTGCAGGGACAGATAAAAAAGTGACCAGATTCAGTGGAAAAGAAGAACAGGATCGTATGACGAAAAAACGTTTCGCAGAAGAAATGGAGATTGACGAAGATCTGCTGGATTAGTTACTTTAAATACAGATAGCGGAAAGGAAAGTGAAGCAGGTGCAGAATGCGATGGCAACCATGGGCGCGTTTTGGGAAAAAGCGTCTATTTATTTGAATTTACCAAAGATTACAATGACAGATGTTGTGGAAATTCTCATCATAACATTTCTGTTTTATTATATGCTTGTGTGGATTAAGAACACAAGGGCATGGGTACTGTTAAAAGGTATTATGGTAATATTGCTTTTTGTTCTGGTTGCAGCTGTATTTCAGATGAATACGATCATCTGGATCGCAAAGAATACATTGAGCGTCGCAATTACTGCCATAGTTATTATATTCCAGCCGGAAATCCGGAAAGCACTGGAAAATCTTGGACAGAAGAATTTCCTTACTTCTTTTTTACGTTTGATTTTTCAAAGGGAGAAATCGCAAAGTTTACGGATAAAACGATCAATGAACTGGTAAAGGCATGTTATGAGATGGGAAAAGTCAAAACAGGTGCACTTATCGTCATTGAGGATGAAATTGTTCTTTCGGAGTATGAAAGAACCGGTATTGCAGTAGATGGAATACTGACAAGCCAGCTTTTGATCAATATTTTTGAAAAAAACACACCGCTTCATGACGGAGCCGTGATTGTCCGCGGGGACAGAGTGGTGTCTGCCACCTGCTATCTGCCACTGACGGATTCTTTAAGTATCAGCAAAGATCTTGGTACAAGACATCGTGCGGCGGTCGGAATCAGTGAAGTCAGTGATTCACTTACCATTGTTGTATCTGAGGAAACGGGAAAAGTTTCCATCGCCATGGGTGGGGAATTGTACCGCAATGTGGACGCTGAGTTTTTAAAGAACAAACTTTCATTTATACAGCATCGCGAGAAGAAAGTTTCAAAAATTGAATTATGGAGAAGGAGGCTTAAGGATGTTAAAGAATCTGGCAAAAAAACTAACGAATAATCTTGGCCTCAAGGTACTGGCTGTGTTATTTGCGATCGCTCTGTGGATCGTAGTGGTCAATATTGATGATCCGGTCAAACCGGCACAGTATACGATCAGTGTAACACAGGACAATATGGATTATCTTACCTCAAATGGAAAGTATTCCGAGACACTTGGCGGGAAAAATACAGTTACGTTTACGGCATCGGCAAAACGAAGTATTCTGGAAAAATTATCCAACACGGATTTTACTGCAGTTGCGGATATGGAAAAGATTGAATATGTGGAAGGTGATGGCGTATGCCGTGTCCCGATTACGATCACATGCAGTAAATATAACAGCAATACAGTTACCATTTCATCCAAACAGCAGTATCTGGATGTGACAGTGGAAGATCTTGGAAATGTACAGAAAAAGATCACTGCAAGCACGGAAGGTACGGTCATGGATGGCTGTGCACTTGGAGATGTTTCCATCGTGACATCGAATCTTTTGAAAATTTCGGGACCGTCTTCTGTTACGAGTCAGATCAGCACGGTAGTCGCAACGATCAATGTTGACGGAATGTCATCGGATGTGACCGATACAGTAGTGCCGGTTTTATATGATGCGGATGGTAATGAGATCGATGCTTCAAAGTTAAAAATGAATATTAATACCGTTACGATCACGGCGGAGATATTAAATACAAAAGATGTGGATCTTTCCTTCCAGACAAAAGGAACTGTGGCATCCGGCTATACACTAAAAGAAATTACCTACAGTCCGAAAAAAGTCCGGATCAAGGGAGAAACGGATGTGCTTAATAAGGTGGCTAAGATCACAATACCGGATGATGTGTTAGATATGAGCGGTGCAGCGGAAGATGTTGAGACAACTGTAGATATTACATCTTATCTTCCGGATGGAACTTCGCTGGTACTTGCAGCAGACGCAAAAGTGGAGGTCAAAGTAAAAGTAGAGCCGATCACAACAAAAACCTTCGAGGTGGATGCATCTGCGTTTACGCTTGAAAATATTCCGGATGCGACAAAGGCGAAGATTACGGAAGATACGATTCAGGTTGAGGTCACCGGAGCAGAAAGCGATATTAAGAAGCTGTCAGCAGATGACATTACAGGTACTGTTAATCTGCAGGGATATGGAAATGGTGAACATAATATCGTTGCAGATATTGATGTGGATAATGAACTTTATCAGGTAAAAACCGTGCGGATCCCGGTTAAAATGACTGCGGAAGATACGGAAATAAAATCAACGGAAAGCAGCAAAAAGAGTGCTTCTAAAACAAAATAAAAGAAATTAATAATTTGGAGGAAATACAATGGCAAGAATGTTTGGTACAGATGGTGTCCGCGGAGTGGCTGGATCAGAACTTACGATCGAGCTTGCGACAAAACTTGGACAGGCGGGAGCTTATGTGCTTACGAAAGAGCAGGAACATCAGGCAACGATTATCGTTGGCTGTGATACGAGAATTTCAGGAGGAATGCTTGCAAGTGCACTGATGGCAGGAATCTGTTCTGTCGGTGCAAATGCGATTTTTGTCGGAGTAATGCCGACACCTGCAATTGCGTATCTGACGAGAAAACATAAGGTAGATGCCGGGGTTGTCATTTCCGCATCCCATAACCCGATGGAATTTAACGGAATTAAATTTTTTAACGGCGAGGGATATAAGCTTTCTGATGAGCTTGAAGACGAGATCGAGGCACTGATCCGTAATAATATGAAGGATGTCAACCTGCCGATCGGTTCCGGAGTCGGTAAAATTGATTATCGTTTCGATTTAAGAGACGAATATGTTGAATTTATGAAAAATGTGTTCCGGTTGATCTGACAGGCATGAAGATCGTGGTTGACTGTGCAGAGGGAGCCGCTCATTATACGTCAGTGAAGACATTGAAAGATCTGGGGCTGATCTGGTGGCAATCCATACCGAACCGGATGGAACGAATATCAATGCAAACTGTGGTTCGACGCATATGGATGAATTAAAAGCCAGAGTAGTTTATGAAAATGCTGCCATTGGTATTGCATTTGACGGGGATGCAGACCGTATGCTTGCTGTGGATGAAAAAGGAGAACTGGTCGATGGAGACAGATCATGGCAATCTGTGGTACTTATATGAAACAGAAAGGTACCTTAAAAAAGAATACGATCGTTGTTACTGTTATGACAAACCTTGGATTTTCACTGATGGGAGAACGCGAAGGCATCCATGTGGAAAAGACAAAAGTTGGCGACAGATATGTTCTTGAAAATATGAGAGAACATGGCTATAATATCGGAGGCGAGCAGTCAGGACACGTTATTTTCCTGGATGACAACACCACAGGTGATGGTCTGCTTTCTGCACTTCATCTGCTTGAGGTTATGGTGAAAACGAAAAAAACTTTATCAGAGCTTGCATCTGTTATGGAAGTATTACCGCAGGCACTTGTAAATGCAAAAGTGCCAAACCATAAAAAAGACAACTTTATGGATTATCAGGAGATTGCGGATGCAGTTGCAAAATTAGAGCAGAAGTTTAACGGAGAGGGAAGAGTTTTGATCCGTCCATCCGGTACAGAGCCGCTTGTCCGTGTCATGATTGAAGGAAAAGATCAGAAGGTGATCGATGAGGAAGCTAAAAAGTTAGCGGAACTGATTACGAAGATCATGCTTTAAATATCGTATATACAATAAACAGTTTGGAGGGATTTACTATGGTAAGCCAGAAAGTAACGATTAAAAATCCGACGGGACTTCATTTGAGACCGGCTGGAATTTTATGCAAGGAGGCCATGCAGTTTAAATCACATGTGACATTTCGTTACAGAGAAAATACAGCAAATGCAAAAAGCGTGTTGAGTGTACTTGGTGCATGCATCAATCCGGGGATGAGATAGAGCTTGTCTGCGAAGGAGAAGATGAAAAAGAAGCACTTACGTCGATTGTTACGGCAATTGAAAATGGATTAGGAGAATAAATGATGAAAAAGATCTTAGTGACAGGGTGCAACGGACAGTTAGGGCGTGCCATCCGACAGGAATATAAAGGTAAGGATGTTTCCTTTATCAATACAGATGTTGCGGAAGGTGAAGGCATTGTGGCGCTCGATATTACCGATGTGAATGCTGTCCTTGCGCTGGTTCGTGCGGAGAGACCGGATGTCATTATCAACTGTGCAGCGCACACCAATGTGGATGCGTGCGAACAGCAGTGGGATGCCGCATACCGGATCAATGCGATCGGACCGAGAAATTTAAGTATCGCAGCAAGAGAAGTCGGAGCAAAAATGATCCACGTTTCCACCGATTATGTATTTGAGGGAAACGGAACAAAGCCATATACGGAATTTGATGAGATCCATCCGGTCAGTGCCTATGGAAAGACGAAGGCGGAAGGAGAAAAGTTTGTCCGTGAATTTGCAGACAGATATTTTATTTTCCGTACCGCATGGCTTTATGGAGATGGAAAAAACTTTGTAAAGACGATGCTTCGCCTTGCGGAGTCACACGATGAAGTCAGTGTTGTATGTGACCAGCAGGGATCCCCGACAAGCGCAGTGGAACTGGCAAGAGCCATTCATCATTTGAACCGACAGAAAATTATGGTACATTTCATGCAACCTGTGAGGGCGATACCAACTGGGCAGCTTTTGCGGAAGCAATTTTTAAACGTGCAGGAAAGACAACAAAAGTCAACCATGTCACAAGTGAGCAGTATGCGAAGATGAATCCGGCTTCTGCAAACAGACCGGCATATTCGATTCTTGAGAACTATATGATGAAACTGACAGACGGTTACAAAATGGCTGAATGGCAGGATGCACTTGATGAGTATATGAAAACACTGGAATAAAACGATGACAGAATATATCAAAAAACATTACCGGCTGATTCTGATGTCGGTATTTGCTGCGCTGGTCTGTTTTGGGTATCAGGCATTTAACTCGAATATCAGAATCGATACAGAGGAACTGATCAATCATCCCGGGTCTACGTTAGGGTGGCTTACGATTGGAAGATTTGGACTGGTTCTGTTAAAACGGATGCTTGGTCTTGGTGTATACCGAACGATAAAGAGTGGTATTCTGATGCTTTTGTTTTTTATCCTGGGAGGCAATGTACTGACGTATGGATGCTATTATTTTTCAGGAAAAAAGGATGGAAAACCGTACTGGATATTTACGCTGCTTTATATGACATCCAATATCTGGAGTTTTCAGTTTTATTTTTCACTGCAGCAGGCGGAAGTCGCATTTGCAATGCTTTTGATGGCAGTCACCGGATTTTTTATGTGTGATCTTTGTTTTTGCGAGAAATATAAGGAAAACAGAAGCGGAAAAGATCTGTGTAAGCTGTTTTTGTCCACAGTGTTTATTGTGCTGGCACTTGGTACTTACCAGGCACTGGCAGTTTATTATATTGCAGTCTGTGTCATGTTTTTCTTATTGTTCTTCTGGCAGGTGAATGGAAAAAGAGAAAAATGGGGAATTCGCATTATTTTTCTTGCGGCCCATTTCGGTATTTCCTATCTGATATACAGGGGGATTGCGGGTACATGGTTCATGGCAGCCGGTGATTATATGGAAGGGCAGAGCAACTGGGGAAGTGAACCGGCTGCTGAATGTGTCAAGAATGTTCTTCGTGTTGTGAAAAATCAGCTTCTTACCGTCGGACCGCGGAATTTCTCTTTCTATGTGATCGGTGTACTGCTCGCATTTTATGTGATATGGATCGCATGGACGAGAAGAACAGAAAGTGGACGTGCCGGTTTTTGGATTTTTGCAGCAGGAATGATTTTTATGCTCATTACACCTTTTTTAATGACAATCTATGCAGGTGCGATGCTGGTGACAAGGACACAGTTTGCACTTCCGGTTGTGGCTGCATTTCTTGCGATGTTTGGTGTGATGATACTAAAAGAGCAGCAGATTTCCGATGTACGACCGGAAAAACAGGAGCGGGACAGGAAAATGTGCCGATGGCTGCAGGTAATGGGCAATGTGGTGATATTGCTTGTAATCGCAGTTACAGGCGGTCAGGTCTGCTATAACATCAGAATGCACAGCGCGGATCAGGTGCGTTATGAACAGGATGCGCTGCTGGCGGATCAGATCACGGATGCTTTGAAGAGGGAGATCCCCGGGGTGGATGCAGAAGGAGATCCGGTGGATAAAAAAGTGGTATTTATCGGATACCGGCAGCCACAGTTAAACAGCTTGAACCGCCGTACGGAAATGTACGGGTGGTCATTTTTGAATGGGATTATACCAGAGAACATCCGGCGGGGGCAACGCACCGGATCGCAGGATTTTTAGAAGCACATAATGGAGTCCATCTGGACGATGGTTATTCCGAAGAGATGGAATATAAGGCGGCAGCACTGTCGGAAGATATGACAGTCTTTCCGGCTGAGGGTTCAATCGTGGAAGAAAAAGATCTGGTGGTCGTCAAGCTGTCTGAAATTACGGAACGCCCGGCAGTGGACTGGTGGTAAAACTTGTACAGACAATAAAAGTATGGTAAAATGATGAAAGATTTTGTAGACCATAGAATGGAGAAAATTATGAGAACATATTTAGTAACCGGAGGAGCCGGATTTATTGGATCTAACTATATTCATTACATGTTTCGAAAATATGACAATGAGATCAGGATCATCAATGTGGATGTGCTTACCTATGCAGGTAACCTGGAAAATTTAAAAGACGTTGAAAATCGTGATAACTATACCTTTGTGCGTGCAGATATTACAGATAAAGAGGCAATTACAAAGATTTTTGCAGAAAATGACATTGACCGCGTTGTACATTTTGCGGCAGAGAGTCATGTAGACCGCAGTATCAAAAATCCGGAAGTATTTGTAAAGACGAACGTGCTTGGAACAGCAGTTATGTTAAACTGTGCAAAAGCGGCATGGGAGCTGCCGGATGGCAGTTTCAAAGAAGGGAAGAAATTCCTTCATGTATCGACGGATGAGGTATATGGTTCTTTAGAGGATGACGGAACATATTTTTATGAGACAACACCGTATGCACCGCACAGTCCGTATTCTGCGAGCAAAGCATCTTCGGACATGCTGGTAAAGGCTTATATTGACACTTACCATTTCCCGGCAAACATTACGAACTGTTCTAATAACTATGGACATATCAGTTCCCGGAGAAACTGATTCCGCTTATTATCAATAATGCGCTGCATGGAAAGAAACTCCCGGTATATGGTGATGGAAAGAATGTCCGTGACTGGCTGTATGTGGATGATCATGCAAAAGCGATCGATATGGTTCAGGAAAACGGGCGCCTTGGTGAGACTTATAATGTTGGCGGACACAATGAAAAACAGAATATCGAGATTATCAATATCATCATAGATACACTGCTTGAGATGCTTCCAGCAGATGATCCGAGACGTGCACTTGTAAGCAAAGATCTGATCACTTACGTGGAGGATCGAAAAGGTCATGACAGACGTTATGCGATCGCACCGGATAAGATCAAGGCTGAGATCGGCTGGGAGCCGGAGACAATGTTCAAAGAGGGTATCAGAAAGACGATCGCATGGTACTTTGAACATGAGGACTGGATGAAAAACGTTACCAGCGGTGATTATCAGAAATATTATGAGGATATGTATCAGAACAGGTAAGAAGATGCAGGCAGCAGTACCGTCAGATGGGGCGATACTGCTTGTTTGCGTTTTATAATGGTGGTACAAAAAATGGAGGAAAATCCTCTGCTCACCAGAGGGCAAATTTTACATGATAAAATTGCATTTTCCTGCGGAAAACATGGAGGAAAATCCTCTGCTCACAGAGGGTTCGCATTTTGCTCCGCAAAACAAGGAGGATTATATGAAAGGTATTATTTTAGCAGGTGGTTCCGGAACAAGGTTATATCCGTTAACAAAGGCGATTTCAAAACAGATCATGCCGGTGTATGATAAGCCGATGATCTATTATCCGTTATCTACACTGATGCTTGCCGGCATAAGAGAGGTTCTGATCATTCCACACCGAGAGATCTGCCGGTGTTTGAAGAGTTGTTTGGAGACGGAAGCCAGCTTGGCATGAGTTTTTCTTATGCCGTGCAGGAACAGCCAAGGGGCCTGGCAGATGCATTTATCATCGGTGAAAAGTTTATTGGAAACGATGCGGTTGCATTGGTTCTTGGAGATAATATTTTCTACGGACAAAGTTTTTCCAATGTTCTGCGCAGTGCAGCTGAACGCACACAGAATGAAAAGGGTGCTACGATTTTTGGCTACTATGTCAGAGATCCGAGAGAATACGGCGTGGTAGAGTTTGATGAGAACGGAAAAGCTCTTTCTATCGAGGAAAAACCGGAGCATCCAAAGTCAAATTATGCTGTGCCGGGACTTTATTTTTATGACAATGATGTTGTAGAGATCGCAAAAAATGTAAAGCCGTCTGCAAGAGGTGAAATTGAGATTACTTCCGTAAATAATGCATATTTAGAGCGTGGTGATTTAAGCGTTGAGACGCTTGGCAGGGGATTCGCATGGTTAGATACCGGAAACCACGACATGCTGCTTGCCGCTGCAGATTTTGTGTCTGCGATCCAGAAACGTCAGGGACTTTATGTGTCCTGTATCGAGGAGATCGCATACAAACGTGGATTTATCGATAAAGAGCAGCTGTTAAAACTTGCAGAACCGCTCCTTAAAACAGATTATGGCAAATATCTGGTAGAGGTTGCCGAGGGACTTTAAAAAACAGATAGTGAGGATCAATAATTATGGGAAAAATAAAGGTAACACATGACTGTAATGGAATTGAGGGACTCAAAGTAATTGAGCCGGCAGTCTTCGGGGATGCCAGAGGATATTTCATGGAAACCTACAATTACAACGATTTTAAAGAGGCAGGGATCGACTGCCAGTTTGTACAGGATAACCAGTCTGCATCGAAAAAAGGCGTGTTAAGAGGATTACATTTCCAGATCAACCATCCGCAGGACAAGCTGGTGCGTGTGGTAAGCGGAGAGGTATTTGACGTTGCAGTGGATTTAAGAGAAGGTTCTGAGACATTCGGAAAATGGTTTGGCATCGTTCTGACTGCGGAAAATAAAAAGCAGTTTTTTGTACCAAAGAATTTTGCACATGGCTTTATCGTGCTGTCTGATTATGCAGAGTTCTGCTATAAGGTTACTGATTTCTACCATCCAAATGACGAGGGCGGTATTCTCTGGAATGACCCGGCAATCGGTGTTGAATGGCCAATGCCGGAAGGAATGACACAGGCGGATCTGATCCTTTCCGATAAGGATAAAGTGCACGGTGGATTCGATGCATATTGTAAGGAACGGGGAATTGTAAGATAGGAGCACTCATATGACAGAAAAGAAGAAAAATGTCTGCCTGCCAAAACGTCTGATTGCCAGCCGTAAACTCATCGGCAATCTTGCCCAAAATGATTTTAAGAAAAAATTTGCGGGTTCTTATTTTGGCGTGATATGGGCTTTCATACAGCCGGTGATCACAGTGCTTTTATACTGGTTTGTCTTTGAGTTTGGACTACATCAGAAAGTTAATGATTTAAGAACAGGAATCGAGGTGCCGTTTGTACTCTGGCTGATGGGCGGTCTTGTGCCGTGGTTTTATTTTCAGGAGGCTTTAAATGGAGGAACCGGGGTTCTTGATGAATACAGTTATCTGGTCAAAAAGGTCGTATTCCAGATCGATGCACTTCCGGTGGTAAAACTGATCTCTGCATTGTTCACACACGCTTTTTTTGTGGTATTTATGCTGGTTGTTTTTGCCGTTATGGGATTTTATCCGGATCTTTATGTGCTTCAGGTGGTTTATTATTCGTTTTGCATGGTGACGTTTACGGCAGGACTGATCTATGCGACAAGCGCTGTGACGGTGTTTTTCCGTGACATGAAAGAGGTTGTCGCCATTCTTTTGCAGATTGGAATGTGGGTGACACCGATCATGTGGAATTTTGAGAGTATGCAGGGCATTCCAAAATGGGCTGTGGTACTGCTTAAGCTAAATCCGATGTATTATATCGTTTCCGGATACCGGGATGCACTGATCAATAAAACGGCATTCTGGGAGCATCCGGGACTGACATTGTGGTTCTGGGGAATCACGCTGTTTACTCTCTGGGCAGGAACGACCGTATTTAAGCGTCTGCGTGTACATTTCGCAGATGTGCTGTAAGAGCATCGCAAGAATGAAAACTGTGGAATGAGGATAGTATGGATAATTTAGCAATCAGGGTAGAGGATGTCTGCAAAGTCTACAAACTTTATGATAAACCGTCTGACCGGTTAAAGGATGCTCTTGGACTGGTCAGAAAGAACCGTTTCAAAGAACATCATGCGTTAAATCATGTGTCATTTGAGGTGAAAAAAGGTGAGACGATCGGCATTATCGGAACCAATGGATCCGGGAAATCTACCATTTTAAAAATAATTACAGGTGTTTTAAGTCCGACGAGCGGCGAGGTGGAAATCGATGGAAGGATTTCCGCACTGTTAGAGCTTGGTGCCGGATTTAATATGGAGTATACCGGAATCGAAAATGTCTATCTAAACGGTATGATGATGGGATTTTCCCGCGAGGAGATGGATGCAAGGTTAGATGATATCTTAAAATTTGCAGATATCGGTGATTTCGTGCATCAGCCGTGTAAGACCTATTCGAGCGGTATGTTTGTCCGGCTTGCGTTTGCGGTGGCGATCAATATTGATCCGGAGATCCTGATCGTGGATGAGGCATTATCGGTCGGAGATGTATTTTTTCAGGCAAAATGTTATAAAAAGTTTGAGGATTTCAAGGCGCAGGGAAAGACCATTCTGTTCGTCAGCCACGATATCAGCAGTGTGGCAAAATATTGTGACCGTGTCATCTTACTCAATAAGGGAGATAAACTGGCAGAGGGAAATGCCAAGGATATGATCAACCTTTACAAAAAGATTCTGCTTAAGAATTCAGACAAGATCACTGGTGGTAAGATTTTAGAAAATGATGCGTCCGATGGAAAGAAACTCTGGAAATCCAATTACCAGCTCAACCCGGATGTCAATGAATATGGAACCGGTGAGGCGGAGATCATTGACTTTGCGCTGATCGATGAATATGGCAATTATACGAACTGTATCCAGAAGGGGACTTCTTTTACCATCAAATCCAAGGTGAAATTCCTCTCTGATATACAGGATCCGATTTTTACTTATACATTTAAAACCGTACAGGGAACTGCTGTTACCGGAACAAACACGATGTTTGAAAAAGTGGGCATCGGGATGGCAAAGACAGGTGATACCTATGTTGCGACATTCCGCCAGAACATGGATATGCAGGGCGGCGAATATCTGTTATCCATCAGCTGCACCGGTTATGTCGGCGGAGAGTTCCGCGCGTACCACAGATTATATGATGTGGTCGGTGTGACGGTGGTATCCGACAAAAATACCGTCGGTTTTTATGATATGAATTCAGAAGTTACGATTGAAAAATGTGACGAATAGAAGAACGTAAAAGTGAGGAAGCAATGGGACATGTGAACGTGCCGGAGGGGCTGAAAGAGATCATACAACAGAATAGTGAAAAAGCCTATCCGCAGATCATCATGGAACAGGCATCCTATCCGTACCTTTTTCATCTGTCGGATATCAGGGAGAACCTGATCGCATTTCTGCCGGTGACAAAGCAGATGCATGTTTTAGAGCGGAATGCAGGATGCGGTGCACTGACAGGAAAACTGCTTTCTATGGCGTTACATGTGACGGCAGTGGTGGAGAGTGAAGAGGAAGCTGACATTTTACGGGTGCGTTATGAAAATGCCGGCAATCTGACGGTTCTGGTTGTTCCGGCTTCGGATACAAAACCGGAAACAAATGTACTGTATCAGGATCAGTCTATGACATGATATTGATTGCAGGCGAATTTTCAAAATTTCAAAATGAGCTTTCCTGTATGAGAGAACACTTATCTGACAACGGGAAACTCTATGTGGCGGATGCCAACCGTCTGGGACTGAAATATTTTGCGGGGTGTCAGGAGGAATACCGCGGGGGATATTTTGCCGGACTGGAAAATTATGATAAGGATCCGGAACGATTCACAGAGGATGACAGGCACGGTGAGGCGAGGGTCTATACCAGAAAAGAGTATGAACAGATCTTAAAAGAAGCAGGATTTTCGGGAATTTACAGCTATTACCCATATCCGGATCACAAGTTTCCATCCTGTATCTATTCGGATGAATATCTTCCGGGAAGGGGAGAACTTTCCGACAACCGGAGAAATTTTGACAGGGACAGATTACAGCTTTTTGATGAGAAAAAAGTTTTTGATACGGTTCTGGCAGAAGGGTTATTTGGAGAACTTGCCAATTCCTTTTTGATCGAGGCAGGAAATAGGACCGGAGAACAGCGTGTGATTTATTCAAAATATTCCAATGAGAGGGCAAGGCAGTTTGCCATCCGCACGGATATCTGCAAGAAAGCGGATGGAGAAAAAAGTGTCAGAAAATATGCACTTTATCCGGAAGGAAGAGAGCATATCTGTCATATGGAGAAGTCATACGAAAAATTGTCATCGTGCTATGCGGACAGTAATGAGAAAATCAGATTCTGCGCCTGTCATACAAAAAATGATGCAGCCGTATCCGGTTTTGATCCCGGTGTCACACTGCAGGATGTGATGGAGCGGGCGATTGGAAGAAATCAGACGGAACTGGTGAAGCGCATCCTTGATGATTATGCAAAACGTATCATGGAATATGGTGGAAAACACCTGTTTACGCCAACCGAAGATTTCCGAAAAGTGTTTGGAGAGGTTCATTTTACAGAGGAAACTGAAGCGGTGGATATATGCGATATCGATATGATATTTGCCAATATTTTGATTCCTGCAGGCAGTGAGATGAAAATAGAGGAAGCAGAATGGACAGTCATTGATTATGAGTGGACGTTTTTCTTTCCGGTACCAAAGTTATTTGTATTATACCGTGCACTTTATTTTGCATATTACCAGATCATGGGAGGAAAAGGCACTCCGCTGGATGAGCTGTTAGCAGCTTACGGAATCAGTAAGAAATTAAAAGAACAGTTTGGCAGGATGGAGGAGAATTTTCAGGCATATCTGGGAAAGGGCAGCGTTCCGGTGCGCAATATGCAGCGTGTGATGGGAACAAAGATCGTTCCCTTAGAGCAGCTGCTAAGGCAGGATGCAGGGAATGTACAGATAGAAGAAATGCAGAATGTACCTTTTAGAGTGCGGAAGATTCTGTATCACATTGACAGACAGGAATATCAGGATGGCAGTGTGGTCTGTTGTGGATGGGCACTTGCAAAGACATGGAATGGAAAGGTACTTCCAGTTGATATAAAAGCAGTGATGCCGGACGGCACTGTGGTCACAGCGGAATTGAAAAGATATCCGAGAGCGGATGTCGCCGATGCATTAAAACTGCGCCGGACGTGCGATGTGAACCTGAACCTGGGATTTGACTGTGTGTTTATTGTTCCGCGCGAAACGGAATGGAAACTGATTTTTTCGTTGGGAAAACGCAGTGCGGAATATTATTACCAGAATAAATGACAGGAAGAAACAGTGACACCTGGGCATGAAACCGGGGAAAAGGAACAGGAAAGGACTTGACATGTACCAGACAAGAGAAAAAATTCAGAGTATCATTTTACTGCTGGCGGATCTGATATGCTTTGCCGTAAGTTATTTCGGGGGCGGTTATCTGTGGCTGGTGGGTTATCGAAATGTATCCGTCGCAAATATGAAGATAGAGCTGATGGAGAGCTTTGGCATCGTAATGGTTGTTTACATGCTGGTAATGCTCTTTTCGGATATTGATAATCGTTTTATTGACCGAAGTGTATTTCAGGAGTTGTGGGCAGCAATCAAAGCGAGCGTTGTGTTAGTATGTGTGACAGCGCTGACCATTTTTTTACAGCACAATAATGCGGAGGCTTCCCGAGGTGTTTATTTTTGTATTGCGCTGGTAAATATGTGCCTGTATTTTGGCATGCATATTATCATTAAATATTATCTGCTGCATGTTTACCGTAACAAAAGAGCAAATAATCAGGTATTTCTGGTCACAACGGCAGAACGTGTGGAAGAGGTGATCGCGGATGCAGACCATTCCGGAGACTGGATCCATCGTCTTGCAAGTATTGCGATCATTGATGAAAACCAGATTGGAAAATGGTATCATGGTGTTCCTGTCGTTGCCACTTATGATAATATGTTCCAGTATGTAAAAGAACAGATTGTGGATGAAGTTTTTATCAGTGTGCCGTATGAGACAGGAGATTCGCTTGCGGAGGTGGTCAACCGTTTTGAGGATATGGGGGCAACCGTACATGTCACGATTGAGATCTTAAACAAGTTTGATGATTACCATAAAACTTTTAACATGCTGGGAAATATACCGGTCGTCACATTTTCCAATCAGTCCTATGACTGGAAAATGCTTATGATCAAGCGTGTGATGGACATCGCAGGTTCGATCGTGGGACTTGTGATCACGGCAGTTGTGACGGTCTTTTTAGCACCGCCGCTTTTGATCGAATCTCCGGGACCTCTGTTTTTCGCACAGAAGCGTGTCGGCAAGAATGGAAGATTTTTTAAGATCTATAAGTTCCGTTCGATGTATAAGGATGCAGAGGAACGCAAAAAAGAACTGGAAAGCCAGAATGAGATGAATGGTCTGATGTTTAAAATGAAAGATGACCCGCGTATTACGAAGGTTGGAAAATTTATCCGTAAGACCAGTATCGATGAGCTTCCACAGTTTTTCAACGTTTTGAAAGGTGATATGAGTCTGGTCGGTACAAGACCACCGACGGTAGATGAGTTCAAACAGTATGAATCACACCAGAAACGCCGTTTAAGTGCAAAACCGGGCATTACCGGATTATGGCAGGTAAGCGGACGGAACGAGATTACTGATTTTGAGGATGTCGTGAAACTGGATGTACAGTATATTGATAACTGGAGTCTGGGACTGGATATCAAGATCATTTTAAAGACGATAAGAGTGGTGTTTGAAAAAGGCGGAGAATAGAAAGGAGACCTGATATGAATCAGAGATATGAGAGCAGAAAAGAATACAGTTTGATGGATGTGCTGCAGTATAACTTAAGAAAATGGTGGCTTGCGGCTGTCTTTGCGGCAGTTTTTGCAGTGATCGTCGGTGGATACAAGGCAAAAACCCTGATGCCTTATATTGATGCAGAAGTCTATGATGACAGAATGCAGGTGGAGACTTCGGTGCTTTTAAAAGATTATAATTCCGGAAGTACTGTGGAGCGTGGCAATGATATTATGAAAATTGCAAAGAGCAGCAGTGTGTACGACGAATTCTGTAAAGTGACAGGAATCGATCTGACAAAACAGGCATTTACGGATATGTTTGAGTGTGAACAGACAGAGGCATCGGACATTATTACTTTTTATGTGGTGTATCCGAGAACGAGCTGGGATTATACCGTAAATGACGAAGAGGAAGCGTATGCTTTTGTGAACGGACTTCTTCAGGCATTGGATACCGTGACAAAGAAACAGGTCGGCACACAGTGTTTTACTGTATTTGATGAACCGCAGTCCCAGAGAGAAGTGACAAAGCTTGAAACTTATACCATCTCCAGTTCTGAGTTCCGCCAGGGAGTATTAAAAGCAGTGATTGCAGGTATTTTACTTGGCATTATGCTTGAGGTTGTTTTATATACATTGTGGATGATGATTTATAAAAAACCGAAGGATGCACAGGAAGTGCAGGAATGTTTAGAGACACAGATCGTTGATGTGATCACAAAAAAGAATGAAGATGAAGAAACCTATAAAAAAGCGGCTATGTTTTTGAATGGACAAAAAGCAGAAGGATGCCTTAAGATTAACTGTCTGCCGGTCGGAAGAACTGCGGATACCACAGCATTGCGTCTTGCGATGTGCTATGCAAATGAAAAGAAAAAGACTCTGCTGATCGACCTGAATGCAACTGACAGTGATGATGCATCTTTAAGTGCCTATGTTATGGGGAATACGACAGAATTAAAGTTACAGCAGATGAATGACTACTTAGACACCGTAAAGAGAAATTTGAAACAGGAACAGGGATTTGATCTTGTTGGAAATGAAAAGTTCAAAGAGCTTCTGGATCGCTTCTCAAAGCAGTATGAATACATTCTGGTCAATGGAAGGGATGTGTCGGCAATATCCGAAGGATATCAGACGGCATTGCTTTGCGACAGTAATCTTGTCATCTGCGGACGCAGAAATGTCAGAACGGAAGAACTTTATATGTTAAAGAATACGGCTGAGATCAACCATATCCATCTGGATGGAGTGCTGGTATATGATTTATAAGAATCTACTTTATACAGGAATGCTTTTCGTAGTACTTCCGGTCTGGTTTGGATTGTTGTGGGTATGGTATCTGAAAATAGAGGGAACGGTCAGAAAACTGTGCAACGCATGGGTGCTTGGACTTGCAAGCATGTTTGCATCGGGACAGATTTTGCTGGTGCCAATGATACTTGGCAAAAGGACGCTTACCGAGGCTGTCACACTTTGGAAGATATTTCTGGTGATTGTTTCCATTGTTATCATGGTAATTCTGATACGCAGATGTGGTATCTTAGTTACAGTAGAAAATAAGCTGGAAAACAAAAAAAAGAAAGCCGGAGCATGGAAAATCATTTTTGGAATTCTTGCAGCGGCGCTGATCCTTTTGCAGGCATGGATTCCGTATCATTACCAGCATATTGATGATGACGATGCAAGATATGTTTCGGAAGAAGTTTCTGCGGTTGTGCATGATACGCTTTTAGTGGATGATCCGATCACGGATGAATATATGTACTGGGATGTCGGGGAAGTAAGAAAAGATGTGACATCCCCATGGACGATGTATGTGGCAATGTGCTGTAAAATAACAGGAATTGCTCCGGCGGTGTTTTCACATACATTTTTTCCATTTTTTATGATCATCATCTGTTATGTGTTGTATGGAATGATCGGAAATGTACTGTTTCGCGGTGATGCGGAAAAACAGCACTGTTTCTGATTGTTTTATCTGTGTTCCATATCTGGAATTTTACATCAACACATACACTGTCGGCGATGTTTTTATTGCGGATCTGGCAGGGAAAGGCAATCGTGGCGGGATTTATCCTTCCATTGTTAATGTATTTGTTTTACCAGATCTTTATGAGTGAAAAACAGAGTATGAAATGGGCGGCACCATTGTATGCCTTAAGTTTTGCGGCAGCTCTTTTATCGGGAATGGGAATTATTATGGCACCAGTTATGATGGGATTGTACGGACTTTTAGATGGTATTTACCACCGGAATCTGAAACGTATGCTCTGTATATGGATCGCAGCACTGCCGTGTGCTGTTTATATGATTTATTATACGGCGGGGATTTAAAAAGGAAAGAGAACGGATATGGCAGCAGATTTTTATTCAATACTGGACAATTTTAAAAATTTTATTGGCGGACGTACCGGACTTTTTCACTGGTGCCTGTTTTGTCTTGCAGTTGTAATGCTGTTTTTCCTGGGAAGAAAATATCAGGAAGAGAAACAGACCGTCCGGTTTCTGGTATGGCCGACAATCCTGGTACTGTTATTTTTATTTAATCCATTATTTTACCGTTATGTGGGAAGCCGTTTCTTTGCCGGTGTGTACTGGAGACTGTTCTGGATGCTTCCGGTTTCTTTCACGGCTGCGTATGTGGTGGTCTGGCTGGTGTGCCGGTGGAAAAACAGGCAGTCCGTATCGTTGTGCTTGTGGCGGCCCTTGGTACAATCGCATTAAGCGGACAGAAAATTTACAGTAAAGCAACCTTTACGGAGGCAGAAAATGAATATAAACTGCCGCAGGCTGCGCTGGATGTTGCGGATATTTTAGCAGGCGCAGGTGTCAGCTGGAAAGTAAGATCGGTTGTACCGAATGAACTGCTCTGCTATATCAGACAGTACCGCTGTGATATCGGATTATTTTATGGAAGAAACGTGGGCGGATTTATTTCCGGGATCGGGGATGATGAAGTCGCAATGTATCAGCAGATGTGTCAGGAAAAACCGGACATGACAGTAGTGGCGGATATTGCAAAGCGCAATCAGGTGGTATTTTTATGTTTTAACCGCACAGAACAGGAAATACCGGATGATATGAAGCCGTATGGATATCACTATTACAAGGAAACCGGAGATTATGTCATTTATATGCTTGGAGAGGAATAGATGGAGCAGATCAGAAAATGGATACGGGAAAATGATTGGAAGAGCATGGGGATCATTGCGTATTATGGATACTTTGCGGTCAATGTGCTGGTAAAAGCATTTGGTTATGACAGTAGTGATCAGATCTATAAATTTTTTATGCTTTCCGGCGTGATCCTTTTGGGAATGAAACTTGTTACAACCAGATATACGCTGCGGGAGATCGTTGTGATCGCGCTGATGCTAGGTGCAGGTCTTTTCATATGGGTAATGACCAAAAAGGCGACGATACTGTTTTTGTTTTTAACGATCATCGGAATCAAGGATGTGTGTTTCCGGAAATTGATTGAAATCTCTGTATGGACCAGACTTTTTGTAGCATTTATTATGGTAGCCGGATCCGCTTATGGGTTGTTTGATATTGGTTATAAGACAGTGCCAAATGCACAGTATGTGGAAGTACCGGTGTACAGTCTTGGTTTTAGTGAACCGAATGCTGCATATATGACAATTTTTCTGCTTCTTATGCTTATGCTCTATTATTTCTATGAAAAATTAAATATATGGTGGTTTTTCGGAACATGCCTGACAGCGTTTATTTTTTATAAAATAACATTTTGCCGTACCGGGATTATTGTATTCTTTTTTGCGTGGGGGATCATTCTGTTTGAAAAACTGGTCAAAAATAAAAAAGTGAAGTTTATTTATGCACTGTCTATACCGGTTGGAGCAATTTTCAGTTTTGTTATGATGATTCTATTTAACAGTGACAATGACATTATGAAGACGATCGACCGCTATGTATCAGGAAGGGTATATATCCTTGGAAAATATTATCATGACCAAGGGCTTGCGCTGCTTCCGAGAAACCAGGAGTATTTTTATGCAAGTTATCATGGGCTGATCGATAACGCATATATGTATATTTTACTGTACTGCGGATGGATTTTTGCAATCGCATTTTTTGCGGCACTCTGTGTTATGTTAGTCAGACTCTATAAAGCAGGGGGATATAAAGAATTAGTCATGCTTTCCGTATTTGCATTGTATGGGATCATGGAACAGTTTGTCTTAAATGGTTTTATGAATCCGTTTATTTTGCTTGCAGGTGTATTGTTATATCCGACGATGTTAAATGAGATCTCAGATGGAGGAGACAATGGAAAAATATCGAATTCTTCAAATTCATAATTTTTATCAGATCCCGGGCGGGGAAGACGTCGTGGTGCGCAATGAGAAAAAGCTGTTAGAGGAGCATGGACATGAAGTCTTTACTTACTATCGCAGTAACAAAGAACTGAACGAGGGGAATAAATTAAAAAAACTTTTTATTCCTTTTACGGCAGTCTATTCGTTAAAAACCTGCAGGGAAGTAAAAAAGATTATCCGTGAAAATAAAATCGATATCGTGCATGTGCACAATACCCTGATGATGGTGAGTCCATCTGTATTTTATGCGGCATTTCAGTGTAAGGTGCCGGTGGTCCAGACACTTCATAATTTCCGCATGCTCTGTCCGGCCGGATCATTTTTCCGCAACAATGTGATCTGTGAGGAATGTGTGGATGGCGGATTAAAATGTGCAATCCGGCACAAATGTTACCGCGGAAGTAAAATACAGACGATGGTAAGCTCTGCAATCCTCTGGATTCATCGTTTTCTTGGAACCTACTATCGTGTGAATTTTATCTGTCTGACGGAATTTAACAAAAATAAACTGTTAAGCTCCTTAGATCCGGGCAAAAAGATCGTGGATCCGAAACGTGTTTACATCAAACCAAACTTTACCTTTGCAGATGGAATCGTCCCGGTTAAAAAACAGCCTGAGGAAGAATATTATCTGTTCGCCGGAAGAGTGGAGGCATTAAAGGGAATTGACATTGCAGTAAAAGCTTTTGAAAAATTGCCGGATAAGATTCTTTATGTTGCAGGAACAGGACCGATGATGGACGAGATGCAGGCATACGTCAGCACCCATAATATGAAAAATGTCCGCTTTTTAGGTTACCTGCAGAAAGAGGAGATGACCGAGAAATTTTATAATGCAAAGGCAGTCATCATGACTTCCCAGTGTTATGAGGCGTTTGCCATGACGATCGCGGAGGCATATTCCTATGGCGTACCGGTGATCGCAGGACGTGTCGGCAATATGGATGGTATGGTGCAGGAAGGTGTGACGGGTGTAAAATTTGAGTATAACTCTATTGAGGATCTTGCCAGAAAAGTCTGTGAGTTTGAACAGATGGATCTAAACAGATTAAAGGAAAATGCGAGAGAATTTTATCAGCACCGGTTAAGACCGGAAGATAACTATCAGAAACTCATCAGTATCTACCACAGCATTTCAGAGGAAAAAGAACAATGAAAAAAAGGCAGTATTTATCACGAATATACCATCGCCATACCGGGTGGATTTCTTTTCTTATATGCAGAAAAACTTTCCGGAATATGAGTTTCATATCATTTTTTCAGGTGCAGGCATGGAAAACCGGAAATGGAGTGTTGAGATGGAGGAGATCGAACATTATCATTTCCTGAAATCAAAGACGATCATCATCCGCAAACGGTTTGATGACCGATATGTGTTTATCCCGGTAGGTGTGGAAAAGACTTTAAATGAGATCGCGCCGGATGTGGTCTTTGCCATGGAGTACAACCCGACGATCCTTCGTGCGGTACATTGGTGCCGGAAAAAGAAGATCCCGTTTATCAGCTGGACGGACGGCACTTTAAATTCCGAGAAAAATATCGGAAAAGTACAGCGCTTATCGAGAAGCTATATTATAAAAAGAGCGGCGGCATTTATCGCGAGCAGCACTGCATCGCGTGAGGCACAGATCGCTTACGGTGCTGATGAAAAGAAATGCTTTATCTCATATCTTACCGTGGATATTCAGAAATATCTGTATGAGAAACCACAGAAAACAACCCAAAATGAGGGATTGCAGCTTCTGTATGTGGGAAGCCTGATCCAGCGGAAAGGACTTGATCTGTTACTGCCGGCACTTGCAAAAACACCGCAGAATATAAGGCTCTGGATCGTTGGAGAGGGGCAGGAAAAAGATCTGCTGCAAAAACAGTGCACAGAACTTAAAATTTCTGACCGTGTGGAATTTTTAGGATACCAGGAAGGGGAGCCATTGCAGAAATTATACCGCACAGCGGATGCTTTTGTGCTTCCGACCAGGGAGGACTGCTTTGGACTTGTTCTTTTAGAGGCAATGTGTGCATCTCTTCCAATCATTTCATCAAAATATGCAGATGGTGCAAGAGATCTCGTCTCAGATGGTGAAAACGGCTATATCATTGACCCGGAAGATGTGGATGGTTTTGCGGAGGCAATCCAAAAGGCTGCCGCCGGGGATATGGCATCTGTCATGGGGAAAAAGAGTTACGAAAAGGCACATGAATTTTCTTTTGAACAGGTTTCAAAAGGTTGTATTGCGGCACTTTCGTATGTATTATCACAGAAATAAAGGATTAGTGCGAAAAATAAGCTCGATAGCTTATTTTTTGCACGGCTATTTGTTTCTAAATAAAAACAAATAGCTTTGATGGCAGACGAGAATTTGAGATTCTCGTCGCCTCTTCGCAGCAAGTTGCTCAAAATGAGGAATAATATGAAAAAAAAGATTTTATTTAACGGACTTGGAAACAGAGGATGGATCGGCGGACTTTATTATATTAAGAACATTATGTTCAGCTGCCTGCAGAACGAAAATATCATTGAACGTTTTTCGCTGGTGCTTTTGATCGATCCGGAACATGCCGATATTTTTGACTGTTTTAAAGAAAATGTAAATGTAGATATTCGTGTCTATGATGGAAATAATAAATAAAACTGGCACTTTATGAGATGCGTCTGATCTGGTTTGGCGGGGTAAAATACTGCTATGCCTTAGAACTCAATAAGATCGGAAAACTCTTTAAAAAGAAGGGGATTTTCTGGATCCCGGATTTCCAGCACAGAACCCTGCCGGAGTTTTTCGGCGCAGAGGAGTTAGCACACAAAGAAAAAAATGATCTTGCCATGACAGGAAGCGATAATCCAATGGTTTTAAGCAGTTTTGATGCGGCGAGAGATTTAGAGCGTTTCTATCCGGGACACCGATGCGCGGTCGAGGTAGTTCATTTTGTATCTTACATCGAACCGGAAGTGTGCGCCATCACACCGGAATTAGAGCAGAGCGTCCGTGACAAATTTGACTTAAAGAGAAACTATATCTATATTCCAAACCAGTTCTGGCAGCATAAAAATCATATCGTTATGGTAGAAGCAATCGAATGTCTCCTGAAAGAGGGCAGATTATGTGACTATGATTTTGTATTTACCGGCAATCTGAAAGATTACCGTAACCCGGAATATATCGATAAATTAAGAAAAATTATGGAATCAGACACGGTTTGTGCTAATATAAAACTGTTGGGATTTGTAGAGCGTACCGAACAGCTTGCAATCATGAAAAACGCACAGTTTATCGTACAGCCGTCACTCTGTGAGGGCTGGGGAACCGTATTAGAGGATGCGAAAGTACTTGATAAAGTTGTACTTTTGTCAAACATCCCGGTACATCAGGAACAGCAGAACAAAAAATGTGTTCTCTTTGATCCACACGACCCGAAACAGCTTGCCGAAACGATCGCGCGCACTGCAGCGCGCGCATCCCTGCCGGAGCATGAAGCCGAATATGCCGGTAACATGGAACAGGGCATCGCAAATATGTACCGCGAGGCGAGAGAGTACTCGAGGGCACTTGAAAGGGTATTTTTATAGGAGGTTCGCCCATGAAAAAATGATCATTACCGGCGTAAACGGTTTTATCGGAAGATGCGCCATGGAATATTTCAGCAAAGATTACGAGATCACCGGCATCGACTTAGCCGACCGTTACTGTGAGGACGGGGCAGAAATCCACTACTATCAGTGCAACATGTCCAAAGACTCACAGGAACTTGCCAACATATTTACCGGAGTGCAGCCGGATGTGATCTTACACTGTGCCGGCAGTGCCAATGTCGGAGCATCCATTGTAAATCCGATGGCAGACTTAGATGGAAATCTGCACAGCTTATATCAGCTGCTTTTAGCATTGCAGTCATTTGAAAAAAGACCGAAAATCATTTTCTTATCAAGTGCAGGTGTCTATGGCAATCCAAAGCAGCTTCCGATCACGGAAAAAGATGCATTGGCACCGATCTCCCCATACGGCGTGCACAAGCAGATGGGCGAGGAACTCTGCAGCTATTATAACAGTACATGGTTACCATATCCGCTGTGTGCGTATCTTTTCTGCATATGGAAGCGGACTGCGCAAACAGCTTTTGTGGGATATTTATCAGAAATACTTAAATACCGGACGGATCGATCTGTTCGGAACCGGAAATGAGACGCGTGATTTTATCCATATTTCCGATATTCTGCGTGCGTTAGAACTGATCCTTGCATATCAGGGACCGGAGGAGATCTTTAACGTGGCAAACGGTGAGGAAGTATCGATCCGTGAGCTGGCTGAAATCTATGCAAAGCAGCTTGGAGAAAACACTGACATCGTGCGGTTTAACGGGGAGACGAAAGTCGGCGATCCACAGAACTGGCGTGCGGATATTTCCCTGCTCAAAAAAATCGGCTACGAGAAAAAGATGGATCTTACCGAAGGAATCCGCGAATATGTAGGCTGGGTAAAACAGCAGGCATAGAAAGGGCGAAAAAGAATGGAAGAGACGAGAAGTCTGGCTCCGGTAATTTTGTTTACCTACAACCGGCCGGAACATACAAAGCGCACCATCGAGGCACTTGCAGCAAACGAACTTGCAGCAGAAACAGATCTGTATGTATTTTCCGATGCGGCAAAAAAAGATGCAGATAAAGGAAAAGTGCAGGAAATCCGTGATTATGTAAAGTCCGTGCAGGGATTCCGTCAGGTGGAACTGACCGCAAGGGAACAGAACTACGGTCTTGCAAAAAATGTGATCGAGGGTGTGACCGTGATCGTAAATAAATATGGAAAAGTGATCGTTTTAGAGGATGACCTTGTCACAAACCGCTATTTTCTTTTGTTTATGAATGACGGATTAGACCGTTACCAGAACGAACAGAAAGTGACCGGAATCACAGGGTTCTCCCATTTCGGGGATACTTTTTCCTACCCGTGTGAGTCCTATTTTAACACGCTCTCAGGCACAAGCTGGTCGTGGGCGACCTGGAGCGACCGCTGGAAGTATTTCGATGCGGACTGCGACGACTGGACGGATATGGTTTCCGATAAAAAACTGCGCAAAGCATTTAATTATGACAATACCTATGATTTTTACAAGATCATGAAAATGCAGAAAACCGATGAAAAGACCAACTCCTGGGCGATCCGCTGGTACTGGACGAATTTCCGGAAACAGGGACTGATCTTATCCCCGACAAAGTCTTTAGTCAGCAATGAAGGCTGGGATGGCACCGGGATCCACTGCGGCAATGAAAAGGGACCGGTATTCGACCATAAACTGATGACAGATCACAGGATCACAGAGTTCCCACAGGAGATCTGTGAAAAACCGGAGATCCATAAGGCGATGAAAAAACACTGATCCATGAGTCACAGCCGAATCTGATCAAACGGATCTACCATGTGGTATTCCGGAAAAACTATATTGGACAGGCATAGAACATTTGAATGGCAGACAAAACAGGCTGTCTGGAAATGAGGATGAAATAAATATGAAGATACTTGCAATTTTTACCTGTTTTAACAGAAAAGAACTGACAAAGCGGGGCATGGCAACACTCTCAGAAAATAGAGACGTCACGTTTGACTATGTGATCTTAGACGACAATAGTTCTGACGGAACGCGTGAGATGTTAAAGCAGATGCGCGATGACGGCACATATCAGATCGACCTGATCGAGGGAGACGGAAGCAATTTCTGGAATGGCGGTATGCACAAGGCGATCGAACACATCAAAAATACGCATATGGATTACGACTACTATATGCTGATGAATGATGATACAAAGTTCTTCCCGGGCATTTTTGATGAGATGGCACCACATCTGAAAAAGGATGAGGTTACAGTCGGTGCGATCTGTGGCGAAAACGGCGGTTTGAGTTACGGCGGTATCAAATACACCAAAGGGATCAAATA
>ENA-OQDE01000324-OQDE01000324.1-human-gut-metagenome-genome-assembly--contig:-NODE-324-length-29788-cov-2.602576_pt1 | contig 29788 bp, 48 predicted proteins | sample MGYA00242768_ERZ504595 | MGnify/ENA primary metagenome ERZ504595 (study PRJEB26092, sample SAMD00036307) | human gut metagenome | host: Homo sapiens | study: EMG produced TPA metagenomics assembly of... | reverse complement strand
AAGAACTTAGCCCTTGTACATACATTTTATAGTGAATTCCTGCATCAGTCATTGTTTTTACAGATAAAGTATTCATCTTCATATACCAATACTCAAAGAATTCATCCAGTGTCGGAAACCATAATGAATCCATCTCCAATGTCTCCATACAATTCATGAATTTTAGTTATCAATTCAGATTCCCATAAATCACTTCTATGCGCAGAACCAATCAGCCAGTAAATTTTATTTTTATCCGTTGCCGTTTTAAATCCAGACAGAATATTAAGCAGATCACCCTTATACTGTTCATTTGTGCCGTATGCGAATAAACGTTCTATTGCAATATCCATTTTACTCAATGTAAAATTCGTGGTGAACGGATACGCTTTCAAAATTGTCTTGTCTCCAGATTGCGCAGTAACAACCTGTACTATATCATTTTTCTGGCAGAAAGTCAAATACTTGTGGTCACCGTTTGGCTCTACCATCAACTTCGGTACTCTCCCTACATATTCTTTGAATAATGCAACGGTATCCGCCATGCACTTATCAAATGCTTCCTGTGTATTTGTCGCATTAATATCATACCCAATCAGGTCATGATACGCACACATAAATCCAAAATCAAAATACAATTTAAACTCCTTTTCAGACGTCCACGGCCAATGAATCCCTACATCCTGCCCGATATATTGATCTTTCAGTTTATCTCCCCATGCTGACACAGTTGTAGCATACCTGTGCTTTACACCAGCTCCATCCGTACACTGTGCAAAATGTTCCGGATAATACCCACCAATCACATTCTGATCAAATTCAGGTTTTCCCTGCATCCCTAAATGATAACTTAACACACGTCCGTCTGCTAGTTTAAATTCTTTCGCGATCAGCCGTTTATTTATAGCAGAAAATATATACTGATATATAGCATAGCTATCATCCGTTATATAGCTAAACACCATCTTCTTGTTATACTTCAAAGGTGGAATTTCCAACGAAATAGCCTCTTTATTAACCGAGCTTGGAAGCATAATATCAAACTCAACCACATCACCCCAAAACTTACAATATTGAATGTGCATCAGACCGTTAACCTCTTCATTCACGCATTCTTGCACCTCAACACAACACACGTCTGCAATTGAGAATTTACATAAAACCGTGTAATGTCATAATTGAAATTGAAAAATTCCTTATTCAGTCCTTTTCCGGACGAAGCCACAAATGATTCTACGTTTACATACGTCCCAAACCCTAGCGGCTCATCCGCAATCACATACTCTTTACTTTCTCCGCCCACCTTTGGCAATGAAAGTAATTGCACGCTTCTTTCCCAAATATCAATATTTTCCCCGCCCACATTATAGATTCCTGCCTTGTTTTCAGCCTGTGAGATAATCAGAGGTTTTGATGTCTTGTCCTTCACCGCTTCATCCACTTTGGTATCTATCTGACTAATAGCAAGCGTCATTTCCTTGTTAATCTCCTGATTTAATGAATTGAGTGATTCTTGAAGTATTTTGGTTATATCCTCCTGTTCTGTTTGTGTCGCCCATTGTTTCCAATTACTCTTATCAACAAATATTCCACCGTCAAAAATCCAAGTTTCAGCATGTGTCTTCTCCGTGCTACCAAGATCATAAGCTAGAAACACACATTTTACACCACCGTTCCTCATCGTTGCAGGAACCTTAATTATGGCCTTTTCAAACGTATATATATTCGTCCCGTTTACGCCCTCTGTAGGATGGTTGGCTGACACATTATATTCCGTAAACAAGCTGTTTACCTTTTCTATTTTGGTATGGATGAGTGAAAGTTCTGCCGGAGTCAAAACCCCGGTTAAAGTTTCGGAAGCAATAGGAATATCCAATTTATAATTTTTCTTATTGTCGTTCTCATCTGCCACGTCAAAAGAGAAGTAGGCAGCATCCTTATCAGATTTGAACTGCAAGGATTCGATAACTATCTTCTTATCTGAAACTAATAATTCAATTTGCTGAATCATTTCAACCAGCAATCCGCCTACGCGTTTGGATGAGTTGGCTCTCAATTTCACCTCATCCCTAATCTCTTCCGCTTTCTTTTTTAATATAGAACTCATAGATTTAATTGTTTTAAATAGGACATGCCGTCAGATTTTCCCTGTAAGCCTCTGAAAGATCAATAGAAATTCCAATTTCAATACTTTCCACATACGTTTTAAAAGCCGACAATCTCGCCTGATATAATTCAATAGAGATTTCTGCCAACTCTTTACTCGTCATAGCCGCATTATTTCCGAAAGAATCTCCTAGTTTATATGTACGCGGATACCCTGTTACATTAGCCCCGCCCACCTCCTTACTGACAGTCAGTTCGGTAGCTCTTTGCATTCCTGTATTTATGATTACATCACTCATATATATTTTTTACGCTTAATTTGTATTCATAATAATTATCATACGATGGTTTCACTTTCTCATTTGCGTGTCTGTCTATAACCCATGTCTCCACTTCAAAATAGCTATCTCCTTTCTTCATAACAAATTCAGGATTAAGAACAGTATCATAGCCGGGGACATACATATCAGCCGTTATCAACAAATCAGACTTTATAGCTTTGCTTGCTACAATTGAAACTTTATATACAGTGTTAGTATTGAACGAAGTATCATATTTATAATGATAGTTCATAGTCAGAGTTACTGTTTCCGGGCGAATTGTCCGTCTTTCACATACAAATGCGCCCCAATAATATTCGGCTTGAGCAATGGTCTTTTCACATACAAACTTATCCCAATATGCTAAATAAGAAACAGAAGAGTTTTCGTATATATACGATTTACCCGCCAACTTATATCTATTCAATAAGGCAAACAGTTGCCTCTCTTTGTCCACATCTGAAAAATCGGTCTTTATAATGAAATCATACGGTTTTCCGTTCCCTTCCTCAATTTCAATATTAACTCCCAGCTCGTCATATATCACCTTCTTTAGCATACACACCTGCGGACTTCCGGACATTCGTATTTTCATTTTCTTTTGCCACTCCAAGAATTCATTATGTTCCCTCCTTATGAATGCCGTATATACCATGCACAGCGTAAATAACATCACAGTCCGCAATCTTTTCGGTAGCCGTTCAATAATCCATCTTCCCCAGTTCATTATTCTATTGAATAATGATGTCTCCATCCTGTTTCACATAGGCAAAAGCCCCGCTATTCGCATCAATTCGTCTCCGGTATTCCTTTTCTCCATCCCACGTAGTTTCGTCCAGCGTGACGTCTTTCACGCCTTCCGTCGTTTGAATCATATCTACCAGCTTCGAAGAATAAAACACCCCGCCATATTCCAGCGCGTTCAGATATGCCTCTATAGTCTCCTCTACAGGCTTCCCGCTTCCCTCAATACGTTCTCCTGCGCTGTTCAGCACAAGCGGTCATAATACACATGCAGATGCACTCTCAATTCGTCCGGTGTTTCGCTCACAAACAGGAAATGTGTACCAGCCGCACCTATTTCCCGCATATACGATTCGAATGCCGTGCGAATATCCCCCGTGATCGGCTGCTTGCCTGCATCACTGAAATATATTTTCAGTTTCGTCACCCCTTCATCAATCACCTGCCGGATAGCAACATTTTTCACCACCTTCTTTTCCTCGTCTACTTGCGCATAGTCAAATCTGCATGTGCGTTCGTTGTAAGCCAGTTTATCCCCTTTTTGAAACTCCAATGCCTTTTGATAATACCAGCGTTCTCCGGTTACATACGAATCATTCAGCACCGTTTCCACTTCCGTTCTGAAAGTATCCCAAATGCTTTCAAGCCCCCATGACGTCCACGCAAACGCATCAATGAGCCTTGCTTCTATGCTCACTTTCGAAAACTGTTCATCAAACGTCTTTCCCTCCTCCAAGTCGTACACTTGTTGCAATGTGCTGTCCTCTACAAACTTCGTTTTCAGATACTCCGTTATTTCCTGTACACTCCGAGCCATACCTTAAAAAGTTAAATCAAACATATCTTCCCACACCGATTCTTCCGGATTGAATGAAACACCCGTAGCAGGATGAATCTTTTTCGTAGTGAAATACTGTGCAATGCTTTTCGCAATCACATTACCTGTCGAATACTCCAGCACCTGTCCCGGTTTCAGTACATCTGTCACCTCCAGCCCGTTCTCACGTGCAAGTATGAAAACCCCTTCCGCACTTCCATACACCTGAATCGAAATATCCACCAACGATTGTCCATCCAATGCCACTACTTTCATTTCTCCCCCTTCTTTACCTTATACCTGAACCAAATCCCGCAACCAACCAACGCCAGCCCCCACGCAATCCATCCACTCGTATAAAAGAATACATCTCCCAGGCGTTTCTTTTCTTTCACAGTCTCCTTATATTCTTTTTTCTCAATGAATACCGTGTCCGACTTCTCCACCCAAAGTGTATCCCGCTTCTCCACTTCAATAAACACATACTTCACCCGTCCCGGAATACTATCTTTATTTTCAATCCAATGATAAAGCCTCCCACCTCTGATAGCCGCGTCACTCAACGCATACGAAGTTTCAAGATGCGAAATGCTGTCAGCCACATTACTGCTCTTTTCCATCAGCTTTCACCATCACCAGACTATCCTTGTACACTTCCGACCGCCTTTCATATCTGCCGCCAGTTCCCGCCATTCGCTTACCAGTCTGGAATAATCCACCTGCTCCGTATTCACCTTTTTGGTAGAGCAGGAAAACAGCGAAAACGCCATTAACAAAATCAACAACCTTTTCCTCATGGCTTCACAATTATAGCAGGCAACCAACTTTTAAACTCACTTTTCACATCGAAACATGGACATTCCTTCAGCCACTCACATCGCTCAACCACACCATTCCCGTTCTTATCTGGCGAAGTATCCCGATGCCCCAGCACATCAAAATCTGATACCGCTTGCAAATATCCTGCACCAGTGCGGCCATAGCTTCTTTTGTGCCTCCGTTCGTGTATCCTTCGCCTTCCCATTCTTGTCCAGCCCTCCCTCATAGCAGATACCAAGCGAACAACGGTTATAACTTAACTTTTCACCCGGAACCATACAATTATCATGTGCCCCGATCTCGTTTTCCGCACGCATCTTTATCACTCTTCCGTCTTTCCGGATATAATAATGATACCCCCATTTCCCGAACCCGCGAGCCACATGCGCCTCATTCACTTGTTTCTCCGTGAAATCCTTGTCTTCGCGTGTTGCAGAGCAATGAATCACAATGTAAATTGGTTTATTCATTTTTTTCTTCCTCCTTGTCTTTAAGTTTCTTTTCAATGTCGTTTAAACCCCGTTTAAATGCCGTGCTGCGCACATAATCAATTCCAAACACCGAGCCTGCAAATGCCGAAATCTCACCGTAGGCCACTAATACCGAATTATGAATCTCCCAACCGGAGCCACCCAAAATCCGCAAAACAACAAAACCACCCCGCAAAAGCAAAGGAATACCGCAACCCACAACTGCACATTCTTTTTCATCATCACCTATTTTTACTTCATTCCACATCAATCACCAGCTTTCCTGTGTCGCTCACCTGTACATCTGCCTTATATCCGTCCAGCTCCAGTTGTGTCAATATATCCGCCCTCATTTCTGCCGCCCGTCCTACGCTTTTCAGATACCTTTCACCGATTCCCAGCACCGGATAATCCTTAAAATCACCCTGACTGCTTTCTACTATCAACTTTACATGCGTATAATCACTTTCACCTGCCACCAACCCCTGCGTTATCAATCCGGAAGAATCCCGCACCACCTTCACCTGCAAATCACCGTTATCCCCTAGCAAAATTCCCCGTCTCATACCTTAATGCTTTACTTTCTCATCTTCATAATCCCCTTTCTTCAACTTCGCCACTTTACTGGTAATAGCTACCGCCGTTCCCGATTGAGCACTGGCCGACCCCGTTGTATTTACCAGATGTGTATGATTATTCAGCGCATCTACAAGCGTATTCACCTTTTCCGTCAGTTTGGCAATATCAATCATCCCTCCCAGCTTTCCGCCATTCATCACCACTCCGCTAGCCGACACTTCAACAGAAATCTCCCCGGTTTTCATCATCACCTTTTCAATCTTCGATGTTGCCACAATCATCCCCTCCGTAGCCTCCCAAAGCAACACCATCACAAAACTGCCCTTTGCAGGAACCACCATAAACCTGTCCGTTATCTCCTCATCAATCACCGCATTCAGCCTCACCTCATTCAGTTCCGGAGCATCATCCCGCTCAACAACACACGTTCCTTCCTTTTCATCCACCTCTTTCACCGTACCGATACACACCCGGCAACCTGCCCGGTATTCCCCATACGTTTCATCAGTGACTCCACCATTTCTCCAAAAGCCTGTTCTGCTGTCATATCCTGTAACTTAGTCGATTAATTCTCTCATAAAAAGCATTCCCATAGCGCACCGTCACACTTTCGATCAGGTATTGTCCTTCCCGTTCCGGTTCCCGCTTGGAGACTATTTTCAGCGTATCTCCGGCATTTGTCTGAGGTATTCCGAATCCCGTCACACTTCCCTCAAACCCATCAAAACAAACGCGCTTATATTCCGCCAGTGCCAGTTCTCTCAATTCCGTAGCCGTCTTATTCGCAAAACTCAATGTTTTCACCGAAGCAAACTGCTCTTTGTTTCCCACCGTTTCCGTTACCTTCTTTCCGTCCCGGTTGTAGCTCACCGCCTTCACACGTATCTTCCTGTCCTCCTTGCGTTTATATTTCAATGAACTTTTCTTCACGTTCTTAGAGAAATCATACACATGCACCTGTTTGGCTTCTGCTATCTCGTATTTAAACTTACATACCAGCTTTTTCCCCCGGATGGCCGAATAAAATCCGTATCGTTCCTTCAACGTCCTAAGCACCGTCAGCGTACTTTGACTATCAATCTGAAACTTTCCCAGCGATGCGTCGTGGCAATCTATTTCATACCCCGGAGCAATATACTCCAGCACCTCTTTAAGTTTCACCGTCTTCCACGACTTCACAAATGAATTCGACCTCATAAAGAACGTTTCATCATCCAGATGCAATTTCATCGGAAACCCGCTTTCTATTTCCCGTATATACCCCTCAAACTCAACCTTCAACTCCCCGTTATATCCCAATTCCAGCCGTGCCCTGTCGCCTGCTGCAATATGATATGTCAGTTCATCCGTTCCATCTCCATACCGTTTCGGAATCACCACCGTCGCCTTATCCCCAAGCACTTCCACCGTCTTGCTTATTTCAGCCGATGAAATCCGGTCTAAAACCACCTTCTTGCCCGTTTGCGGCTCAATGGTCAACCGTGAGCATAAATTCAAATACAACATCTCACACCTAGATTAAAGAGAACAGCGCAGGTTTGATACTCTTAGCCGTCAATGAATACTTCACCGTATCCGGAAACCCCTCAACTGGCTCAAATCCCTGTTCCTTAAAATAAATCGACTTTATCCCCATGTCCAGCAATAGCGGACAGGCCACCTCAATCACATCGTTAATTTCAAAGAACTTCGCCAATTCCTGCACCTTCGTCCCCGGATACGCATGTTCATCCATATCCACCAGCAACCCATTCAACTCAATATCCCAACTGTTTACCCCGAAGTTTTCCACAATCTCCGCCTCATCTCCACCGTCCACCACCGTTACAGTGATATTCTTTGTTCTTCTGAATCGCATCAGTGGAGGAGGAGCAAACACCCCCTCCGTTTCCGATGTCAGTCCCCCGATAGAAAAGTTCAGTTTTGTATCCTCATGCGTCAGGGTCATTTCCGCCCAGTGCCAGTCTGCCGGAGCGTATAAGTTAGCGTCATATTTAGGCTCCTTTCTGCCTAACTTTTTCGCTTCCCATCGTGCCTCATTATAAGCTATGCCAGCCTTAAAAATAGCCCCGTTTGCCAGCCCTTCCAGTTCACCCACCAGTGTCCCCCCTACAAATCCGAAAGCACTCTGATAACGGGAAATCAAATCAACTGTATATCTCATAACTTCACTCTTCCACTTTTACTCCCAACAGCCCCTTCCGGGCAAGCCATTCAATTTGTCTCACTTTCTCTGCCCATGTTTCATCTGAAAAACGCTCCGGATACGGAATATGAAAATAAAAGCTCATCAGCGCATTATACTTTCTCACATAGTCCGTGTTTGCCGTATCCAGCAGCGGAGGGCATCCCTCTATAATATCTCTGTTTCGGGCTTCTGAAAAGGGAGCAGATCGGTAATTGCGAAATACGCCTGATAAAACAGGTTATCATCCGCCACCACTTTCTCAACGTCCGTCAGCACGCAACTTTCACGTAAATCTCCTTTGCCTTTCCCGGATTCGTCGCTTCCCATTTCTCTGCTTCACTGATTACCTGTCTGTTCGGGCTGCGTACCAGAATCTCCAATGCCACAGACTTCTCATCCTCCGCTTTCAGCACAACCTTTGCTATTTTACACCCCGGATTCTCCACCTTTTTGCTTGCTATCAACTCTTTTGTAATTTCCATTTTTCCAATTATTTAAACTGTTAATTCCTGATATTCTACACTCTGTTGTAAGTCACTTCCAGCACAAACAACTCATACTGTTTACTCAACCCCATTTCCGTGTTCACCGTTCGTCCCTGTGATTGGAATTTCGCCAGAATCGTATCGTTCACAATCTGATTATATCCATCCACGAACGTCACATTGATAGGAAACGGCTTGATATTCAATAAATCCCCATTACAGGCATTCTCCAGCGACACCGCCTGATTCATCATCATCGTAATGCTCCCCGTATCCTCAATCTTTCCCTGACTCCAGCTCGTAGCCCTGCGGCTTCCCAACGTAAAATTCTTCTGATGTTCCTGCGTCGTGTTATAGTCTATTTCAACCACTTCCTCCCACATTTGTCCGAGTGCAAACACGGTCGCATCCCCACCATCATACGCCTTTCCATCTCTACGTATCTTCATACTCAAATAGAAGTTTTAATATTCACCGTTCCGTCGATACCTCCGATGCACCCCATCGGAACCCACCGATAAAACACCTTCAACACCCGCTCTCCCGTCAGCAGATTACTCTCTCCATCCACTTCCGTTTCTCCTCCAGATAGTTCCTGACTTGCCGCCATATTACTAAACACGTCATTCCCCATATCCTCAAAGTACTTCACCGTACCCGTTCCCATCTTTCCCGTTTCCTTATCAACGGGGACAGTGCTTTTCACCTTCGGCAAATAAGCGGCATACAGTTCCCTCATCACTTTGCAGTTCGTCCGGCTAAGAGCAATTGTACTTTCACTCATATTACCGTCCTTATCCTCCACAATGCGTGCGCACACATGATCGTCATTCAAACATACCACACCGGAGTAATACTCACCGAAAATGTACCCTTTCGTATTCAGTCCATCCAGTTCGTCCTCCTTCTCCTTCACCTTTTCATGTGATGAAAGCCCGGCATTCACCCAGTTTCCCCGGTTTGCATCCGTCAGTATCATGGTAGCCACCTCTCCAACATTGTACGATACAAGTTGTGCAGCCATGCACCCCAGCAAGGCTCCCACATCGGCAAACTTCTTTTCCATTCCCGTCAGTGTCTCCGCAAAATCCCAGTCCTGCCCGATCATCAACGACACTTGCGGACAATCATTCGCCACCCCGTCCGTTTTCAGATCGCGCAAATTCAGCATTGTAGCCGCTGTCACACTCCCCAGTCCGGCACATTCCAGCGCGATATGCACAGGTCGGTTCGTTTTCTGCGTCCAGTCTGCCAGATTTTGTGCCGCTTTGATAGCTGGCAGCGTCTCGCTTGGCACACCATCCACCACAGAAGCACTCGCAGGAATGTACGCAAATCCCAGATTGAAAATAGTTCCATCCGCCCCGGCAATCATCTTTTCCACACTCTTGTCGGTAATCAGTTCCACAAACCCGGCATTTGCTCCCTTTTTCACGTTCAGCACATACAGCCGCACCCCTTTACCGCCTATACGGAAATATTCCGAAATATGATGGTACAGAAGCGGATTCGCAGTTTCACTGATACCAAAGGCCGCCATGTCTGTCGTAGCCGTCAATAAAGCGTATTGCCCTTCTGCCAGCGTCGTTTCTCCACTGCCCACAGCTCCGAAATACCCCACCAGTGCAGAAATCTTTTCATAGCTGCCCAGTACGCTTTTCCCGACCTTGCCTTTTTTGATATTTACCCTGTCACTCATTCCCGTCCGTATTTTCCGGTTTGTTCACTTCGTCCGCTTTCTTTTCTTTGGCAGGCTCTTTATCTTTAGCCGCTTTCTTTTCTTCAGCTATAGGTATTTCAACCTCTTCTACCTCTGTTCTGTCTTCATACGTTTCAACCTTCTTTTTGTCCCCGCCTTCGCTTGCAAGGCATAAGTGTACTCCGTAAAGTATTCCCCTTTGGTATTGATAAACAATTTGCCACAACCTAGCTCTTTACAGATTCTGGCCGCCTCTTCGTTTCCTTTTTTGCTTTTGCTTTACTTGCCATATCTTCTCTTCCTCCAATTAAACATTACGCAGTCTTCTTCACCGACACAATCGCGCCTACAGCCTTTTCCTTCTTCTGCGGAAGAGCTACGAATCTTGCAGTGAAACTAATCAGGTTTCTCTTGTTCACAGGGTCATTTTCAGCCTTGCTGTAATACATCTTGTTGCTTCCCTTACATTTGAACATACGCGGAACGTAGAAGAACACAGACGCCTCAAAATCATTCCCCGTAGCCACCGCACCGAAACTCTTTTTCTTTTTCGTCGTGCAGTCAAACAACGGACAGTTCACAGCCTCATAAATCTCAAAGCCATACATCTTTGCGATCACTCCCGTAGAATAATCATGGTATTGCCCCTGAAACTTTTGGTCACACTCCAGTAAGTCCGAAATATGATCGCTGCACAACACCAGTCTACGGCCATTTTTAGGAACCTTCAATTTATCCAGTTTCCGTCGCAGGCTGATAATATCCACTCTTTGCAATTTCCGTCGGCCTGTTTCGTCCGCTTCTCCCGTTGTCACCAACACCGGAGTCTCTGCCGTGTCCTCCGTAGGCGCAAAAGCGTGAATAGCCTTATCCAGCATCCCCTCGCTCAACTTGTTTCCGTGTCGTGTCTTCACCAGAGCCATCTTATCATACGCCAGTGCATACAGTTCGTCATCAGTCACCTTCGTAGCCTTCGTCTCAAACTTGCTCAACTTGATCGAAATATCCCCATCCTCCAGCTCTTCAATCTCCAGCGGATATGTCGTATTATCAACCAGCACTGTCGGGTCACCCGATACATCACTAAGGTGGATTACATCATTTTCCGAATACTGTGAAAAGTCCGGGATACCATCAAGGAACGTACCCTCCATCGCATGCGTATAATGCTCCACCACCTGACGTGTCCACACCTCCACATACACACCTGCACGCAACCCGTTAGGCAGACGAACGAAACTCATTCCCACGCCTACTGCCACCATCCCGGCAGCACCCATCCACAACGGAATCCCAACTATTGAAGCTATCACGCAACCAATCACCGCACACACCACCAGCGCAAGCAACGCTGTAATCAATCTACTTTTCAATTTTTTCATCTTCACTCTTTCAACTAAAATTTCACTTAAAAAAACTATTTAAAACCTGTTTAAAGTCTATTTAAACGTTCCCTCATAAATCGCTTTAAACTTTTCCGGTTCCTCCTTACTCATCTTCTCCAGCCCGCGCGGGTCTTCCTTCTGCCACTGTTCCCACGTCCACTCCGCACGTGCTCCCGTCGCAGTTCCTCCGACATTACCACCCGTGTCGCGCTCACCAACGAAGGAGCAGGCTTCATTCCTTTCAACACAGTGTTCAAGGCCTCAAAACCGTTTTTCTTGCCAATTGCCATGTACACTGCTTTCTCTTCGGCTGTAATCTTGCCACCATTGAAAGCCGCTTCTACAGCATCCGTAATCTGTTTCTCTTCCGCCGCCTTTTCTCTGTTCTCTGCATTGTCCGCCCGCTGTTTCTCCGCATCCAGTTTTGCCTGAATAGCGTCCTCAATTTCTTGATCGCTGCTTTGTGCTGTAACACCTGTCAGCCCGAATTTTTTAATCAAACCTTCTTTGTCCATTTCACTCTGTTTTTTATGATTATTACTAAAAGCCCTATCCTCTTCCTGCATTCCCTCTTTCAGACAGGCAGAAAAACGGTTATACAGCGCAGTAGGTGTTTGCATTTTCAATTCCTCCGCGGAAATAGGCGTCACGTCTGTGGCAATTGGTTCCACAATCCCGTCTATCAATTTCGCATCCATTGCCTCCTGTGCTGTAAACCAGTTATCCCCGTCCAGCAATTCCTCTACCTCTTTTTCACTTCTACCTGTTTTTGCAGCATATATTTTTTTGAAGTTCTTCTCCATTCCGCGCAACCCTTTTGCCACTTTCTCCATAGCCGAAGCCGTACCATAACAGCCCCCCTGCGGGGCGTGTACCATCAGATAAGAGTTTTCGCACATATACACCCGTTTGGCTGCCATCATCACCACCGTTCCCATCGAACAGCACACCCCGTCTATGTAGACATTTACAGGAATATCACATGATTTGATATGGTTATAAATCAACGTGCCCTCTATCACGTCTCCTCCGTCCGTATGCAGGTGCACGTTTATCTCATCCGCACCTTTTCGGGCGTCCTCAAAACGTTCGATGAAGTTGGCGGCCGAATTATACCCGAACGAATAAATATCTCCGTATATTTTTACCTCACCCGTTTTCTTTCCTTTTGCCATTGCGTCTTTAAATTTTCAACAAACATAATCCGCTTTTCCGCACAAACCAATTATCTGTACACCCCTTGAACACGTGGTTTTAACGCTTGAACACATTCTTTCTTTTCAGGTATTTAGACTACATCTTTGTCTAAAAATAAGGTATTATATGGCAGAAATAAGCAACGATAAAAAGCGTGAGATAGCCGAAGATATGTACATACGTCTCGGCCTTACAGGGCGTGAAATAGCCGAAAATCTTGGGGTAACAGAACAGACCGTCAGCCGATGGAAGAAAGGGCGTGAGGGCGAAAAGTCATGGATGATCGTAAAACCGAATCCCAATTGACACCGCTCAAAATCAAAGAACTGCTCCTCAAGGAAGCCGAAAAGCTCGCGAAAGGTGAGGAGTCGAACGTGAAGGCCGATCAACTTAGTAAAATCATGTCCGCCATCGACAGCTGGACAAAAAAATAAACGTGCGCACCGTCATGGACGTATTTCGTGAATTTGATAACTGGATGGCAGAGCAGGAGCCGGCAATGGCTATACAGTTCACCAAATTTCACAAACTGTTCTTGCAATACCGCATCAGTCTCGAATCCTAAACACAGATTTCTATGTCAACCAGATATGATAAAATATTAAACGACTACGACAAACATTGTCAGCGCATAGCGCAGTCCACCAGCATCCGCATCCATGAAAGTCCTGCGGATAAGGCGCGTCGTATGAAATCCCTTGAAGCGGATTACATTAAGTGGTTTGAGTACTATTTCCCCAACTATGCCAAAAAGAAATGTGCGTGGTTTCACCGGAAATTGGCAAAAGAGATCATAAAGAACCGTCATATCCGTGCTTTAGCCGAATGGTATCGTTCAGCGCAAAGTCTGTACACATAGACATGGGAATCCCCTTGTTCCTGTATCTCGCCATGAACGACATGAAATATATGTTGTTGATTGGTGAGACGGAACCGAAAGCAAAAAAGCTTCTTTCATCCCTGCAAGCGCAATTGCAGTACAACCAGCGTATCATCAACGACTACGGCCATCGTTTCAAATTTGGCGACTGGGCGGATGGTGATTTCACCACCACCGACGGAGTAAAATTCACCTCACTGGGCTTCGGTCAGTCTCCCCGTGGTGCGCGCGAAGGCGAAAACCGCCCCGATTATATCGTAGTTGACGACGTAGACAACAAACGCCACGTCAACAACGACAAACTCATGCGCGAAGCAATCGAATTCATCACCGAAGACGTTTGGGGCTGCTTTGATTCCGACGAAGACTGCACCGACCGTTTCATATATGCCAACAACAATTTCCATAAAAACAGTATCACCAACCGCCTCCGTCTGCTCTTCCTGCAAGGCATACAGCAGGCCGCACAAGACGGTGACACGTCCCACTACTACATACTTAAAGTCTGTGCAGTCAAGAACCTGAATACCTTTGAACCCGAATGGCCGGAAAAGAACAATGCCGAATACTGGCGCAAAAAATTCAACTCCACGCCTTACCGTTCTTTCATGCGCGAATACATGCACGTGCATATACAAGACGGTGCAGTATTCAAACACGAAGACATCATTTGGGGTCAAATGCTCCCACTTAGTCAGTACGACGCCTGTGCTTCTATGGTGACCTTTCCTACAAGGCGGCAGGCGACTACAAAGCCATGCTATTGGTTGGCAAAACAGGCCGTCAATATCACATCATTTATGTTTATCTCCGTCGTGGCTCCCGCGCCAAATGCGCCAAATGGCTGTACGATCTCTATGAAGATAAGAAACTCGACCGTTACAACATATCCTACTTCATCGAAGGCCTCTTTGCGATGGATGAATTCGTAAATGACTTCGACACCGAAGGCGACGAACGTGGTTATCATATCCCTGTTGTTGCTGACAAACGTGGCAAAACAGACAAGTTCGACCGTATTGAATCAACGTCCGGTTTCTTCGAACGTCACAACGTCATATTCAATGTTCACCACCAGAACGACCCCGATTTTATCACCCTCGTCGATCAGTTTCTAGCCTTCGAACGCGGCTCCCAAGCCAACGACGACGGCCCCGACGCGTGGCACGGAGCCGAATCCAAACTCAATAAAATAACCTTTGTCGAAAAGTTCCCCGCCCGCACCACGAGCAGGAAGGAACGTCGTTCAAAATCCAAAAACTGTTATTAACATGGCAAACTTTATACAAGAATCAGATTACGAAGTTCAGGCACGCGATGAAATGATGCGTCTGCTCGACAAAACGGAGAACCGTGCCGCCATTTTGCAGGCCGAACGGTTCGCCATCTCCCAGATACGCAAGTACATCGGTGGTCGGTATGACTGCGCCACGATCTTCTCGCTACCGGAGACGACCGCGACGACTACATCATTATGATTACCATCGACATCACCATCTACCACCTGTGGGCGAAGAAAGCTCCCAAATCTATCCCGGAGCACCGCAAAGAACGATATAGCGATGCGCTCGACTGGCTTACCAACGTCGGCTCCGGAGAAATCCCCACCGACCTTCCCCAGCTTCCCACCGACGAGTATAAAGGCGACATTCGTCTTCACTCTCGATACAAGCCCAACGACAACAAGTATTAGAATCCCCGTATTCACGTTTAAACTGGTTTAATTTAAATTTAAAACATCAATATCATATGTGCGCTAATCAAAATAAGAAAGTCCCAAAAACAGCCGCAAAACGTTCCGATACCATTGTGGCAAAAATCATAAAAGAATTCAAAGACACCACCCGTGCCGAGATTCGTAAATGGCGTCAGGCGTTAGAACTTGCGGGTGATGTAAATACACCGCGTCTCTACCTCCTGCAAGACCTCTATGATAATCTCAAAGATGACGGGCATTTCATCTCACAGGTAGAACTCCGTAAAGCGGCAACGCTATGCGCTCCCTTCTCCATCATCGACCGTAAGACGGGCGAAGTCAATGAAGAAAAAAAAAGCTATTCAAAAAAGAATGGTTTTATAATTTCATGGAGGACGTGCTCGAAGCCCCATATTACGGCTACACCCTCCTCGAACTTTCCGACCCTGTAAAAATGGAATTCGCCCTCGTTCCCCGTCGTAACGTCGTGCCCGTCATGTCCATGGTATTACCCGAAGTCAACGCCACCACCGGAATCTCCTATGCCACCGGATTCGAAAACACCCTCATCCATGTCGGCAAACCCTCCGACCTCGGCATCATGTCCAACATCTGCGGCCAGCTCATCTGGAAACGTAACGCCCAGCAGTCATGGGCTGAATTTTCCGAGCGTTTCGGTTTTCCGCTCATCACGGCCACCACCAACAAAACTTCACAGGGCGACATTGATAAAATAGACGCAATGCTCACCGCACTGGGAGAAGCGGCACAGGCCGTACTCCCCGAAGTACAACCATCGACATAAAACCTTTTTCCGGTTCTGATGCCTATCAGGTCTACGACAAACAAATAGAGCGCATCAACACCGAAATCGGCAAACCTCTTACAGGTGGCACAATGATTTCCGACAATGGCAGTAGCCGTTCCCAGTCCGAAGTACACGAGCGTAATCTGGACGATAAGATAGCAGCTGCCGATCACCGTATCGTCACCTTCACGGTCAATGACCAACTCCTCCGCATCCTGCAAATCTACGGATGGGACATCAACCCGAAACCGACGAATTTATGTTCGACACAAGTGTCCGGCTTGACCTGAAGGAACACTTTGAAATCGTCCGCACCCTTTTGGAAAAAGGTTATCCCATTCCCACAAAATGGATTAGCAAGACATTCAATATTCCATCGACGGTGAGCCTGTTCCGCCTAGTCCCACCCCCTCTCTTATCTCGAAAGCAAAGCCCGGAGCTTCTTGCAAATTTCAGTTAGGGCATCCTCCGGGGAGCATGCCCCGCCACCGTATCTTATCTATATCCTCCGGTAAAGTCCCGCATTGTCGCACAGTCGCATGAATTGCCCGACTTTGCCGAAGAGATAGCACGCCTGTGCGCTACCGTCTATGAGCAAAAAAAAGGTGTCCAGCACGACACGGAACTTCTTTCTTCAACAGCCAAAACATTATTAAACGGAGTTTATACAGGCTACGGGAAAGATCTTGTATCCGTAGACTGGGATACGCCGGATTATGAGACACTAACGCGTCTAACACAGAATGTATTTAGCTTTTCCGCTGCCAAGAATTACCAGCAACTCCGCACCATCACCGACGCTTTGCGTAATGAAGATGGCAGTTTACGTACCTTTCAGGATTTCAAAGAGCAGGTAGCCACCATCAACAACAAATTCAACGTTACTTGGCTACAGACCGAATACGATACCTGTATAGCCACTGCCACACAGTCCGCTCGCTGGCAGGAGTTCAAGGCACAGCAAAGCCTCTTCCCGTACCTCCGCTATCAAACAGCCGGAGACGACAGTGTGCGTAATGAACACCGCCTTCTGGATGGCATTACCAAAAGGATAGACGACCCGTTCTGGCGTACCTATTATCCGCCCAACGGCTGGAACTGTCGTTGTGAAGCCATTCAGGTTCCCGACGATGATGTGGAAGAAACGCCTGGCACTTCCTACAACACTCTGCCTATTGACCCCATGTTCCGTACAAATTGCGGAGAAACCGGGCTTATATTCCCCAAGGGACACCCATACTATACAGGTGTACCAAGCGCAGAAATACGAAAAGCCATCGCATATCTTCCCCCTGAAAATGCCTATATTGATACCTACATACAGGCCGGAGGCCGTGATGTTCCGGTACATCAGCATGTAATGCACGGTGTAGATGAGCTGCGCGGTAATATTGAAGTCCTGTCCGATCTGCTCCGGATAAAAGACAATATAACCGAAGCCTCATTGCTGCCTGAAATTCACGCCAAAGATTCTGCTCTTAAACCCAAGTTTTACCCGGATGGCTGGCAATTTCATAATACTGCCAAAAATGCGGATGCAGTTCTTCAATTTGGTAAAGATACTCAATGGGTCACCGATTTTAAGCGCCTCGAAGGAAACGGAAAACGTATCAGTGCGCATCTTGACAATGCAGCACAACAGGCAGACTATGTAGTAGTAAAGCTGTCAGCACAGACAGATACGGGCACTATTGGAAAGATAAAAGCAAAGGCAAACTACAAATTACAGGAAACCCAGTTGAAAGGAATTCTAATTTTAGACAGTGAGGGCAATTTGATTTACGAAAGCTATAAAATACAACCACCCGCCAAGAAATAAATTCCTTAACGGGTGGAGGTCGCGCTCGACTCGCAAGCCTAGCACTGCAAATATAGTGACAATATTTTAATAAACAACCATTTAACGCAATAAATTTATGAAAGAGCTATATACTACCATCCAAAATCTATTCTCAACAGAAGCGACCAAAGCCGTATTTAATGAAGTCCACTTGTACCCACCCGAATTCATCGACCTTTACAATGGCCAACCCGAATCCCCTGAAGAATTCGAATTCACCACCCCGGCCTTATTCCTTGATTATTCAATCAACTGGGAGCGTTCCGGTTCCATGCGTCGTGGAGAACTAACCCTCGAAGTTCATGTACTCACTGACCCAACCCCCGAAACCGACAATCTTCCTCCTGTAATCGAAGGTATGGAAAAGATAACCTATTACGAAACCATCAGCGACCTTCTCGAAGACCTCTCCACCTCCGAAACAAGCGGACTCATACTAAAGGGAGAACGCCCCATCACAACAGATTATTTTAATTATCATCTGCTCACTTTCTCCTGCACGATCTCCAGACGTCGCACAGATATTTCATTGATGGGAAAGATAGAAAATATCATTGCCGATCGAAAGAAATATATCGTTGATTAATAAAATCAAACGTGACTTAAAAATCAGCATTTCAAACTGTTTTAAGCACCGTTAATGAATCTACTAGTTCATCAATACTTACCACCACAATTCTTTGTAATAAAGAATCCCGTCAATTACTCTAAATTCAAATATTTTATCCCTATTCTGTGGTAAAGAAAGAAACTGTTTTTGTAATAACATAATTTTTTCCATAGTATTCTCTTTTTTTATTGGCAAAGTTAGATAAAATAAGGGTTGTGTACAATAGAATAAATAGAATCCTTGTTTCGAAGCAAGTATTTTACTTATTTTTACATATATAAGTTCTCTTCTGCTGGATTTGTTTAGGCTAGTTAGTGAGTTTAAAATTACTTTGCTATAATTCAGATAAATATTTTATCAGGCTCTCTTTGTCCTTAAAAAGTCTTTTATCCTATTTTTGATAATTGTTTCTTGGTACACTAAAACCGTCAGTCAACTTATAAACCATCATAAAACTTCTATTTGTATGAGATATTTCAATAGTTATTATACTAATAGTAGAATGGCAAACGTTGTCACCGTTTAGATAACATACGTTATCCCCTACATAAAAATCTGTATCTATATTCATATCTTTCTTGGATTCTTATGAAAATAGAATTACTTTTGCTATATACATAATATCAATGCAATATGGGACAAGTTAAGCAAGATTGGATAGAAAGTCAAGAACGGGGGTATAGCCTTCCTGAATTGAATGAAAAATATGTTTGTGCAAATCACTTTGATGATTCCTATTTGAAACAATACATTATTAAAAACTCAAAATTAGGAATATGTAGCTATTGTGGTAAAAAGAAAAAAGTTATCGACTTAAACCATCTAATGAAATATATAATCGATAAGATTATGTCTTATTATGGCAATCCAAGCGATGAAGGCTTGTATTTAGCAAGTTCATTCTATGATGATGACAAAGAAAGGATTCCCGGATTACAGCGTGTAGGGTGCTATGTTACCCCCTCCTTTGCCCAAAATTATGAAAGCACGAAAGAACTATTCTGTGACATAAACTTAACCACAGATAGTGAAACACTTGATAGCGATATGGAAAACTGCTTTATCAATGACGAATGGATACAGCATACACCTTATATAATGTCTGAAAGTCAAGAACTATCATTTATGTGGAAGACATTCCAAAGAATGGTAAAGCATGAACAACGGTTTACTTTCTTCAAAAGACCAGAATTTATGGGAGAGGAAGTTTCAAATGACAATGGCTTAATGGACATTCTTTCTGAATTAGGAGCAAAAATTACTACACACAATCTTTACTCAAACATTAGAATTGGTGAAGAGCTATACAGATGCAGATTTATTAACGAAGGAGAAAACGTTAATACATTTAATGGAATAACATCTCCACCAGATGATAGGGCAAAACAAAGCCGTATGAGCCCAGCAGGAATATCTATGTTCTATGGAGCCTTCGACAAAAATACAGCTATAGTTGAAAGCAGCCCAGACGGAGAAGGTACAGGAAAATATGTCATAGGAAAATTCAAATTAAAAAAAATTTGATAGTTCTAGATTTGACCAAGCTCCCTAAACCAAGCTTCTGGATAGAAAAAGATTGGGAAGGCATTGATTTTTTATATTCATTTAATCGGGAAATTACTAAACGAATAGAAAGAGATGACCGTATTCATAAAGATTACATACCTTCGCAAGTATTCACAGAATACCTTCGATATATTCATAAATTACCTAATGGAAGAAAATTAGATGGGATTATCTATAAAAGTTCCTTGAAAAGTGGTAATAACAATATAGTTCTTTTCTATAATCAGCGTTCCAGTAGCAATGTTCTTGAAATTGTAGAAATAAAATAATTGCTTCCCCTATTTGCATCCCCTCAAAAACGAAAAGTTCTGAAACCCTTTATTACCAATAGTTTCAGAATTTTTCTTGAGTTCCGGCGGATCTCTCCAGATGAGCTGTCTGCCTGAAGAAAAATACCTGGGATTTTTCCTTTCCAGAGCAAACAGGCCTAAAGAATATTCCCGTGATATTGTTAGGCCCAATTCAGTTCGAACTTTTCAATAACACGGGATTATTCTGTTTTACGCAAATTGTTCTTTGATTTTTGACATTATGTAATCAAAATGTTCTCTAAACTCTTTTGTATGAGTAAATACAGGGGAATCAATGTCAGATAGCTTTATCTCCACGATATTGGTGATGCGCTTTACATGCTCTGAATGAGCCTTATTATATCCACTTCTATAAGCACTCGTAACCAATCCTCTTACATCCATTCGATCAATAAATTCAGGTTGAGGATCACACACCCTTTTTGAATATTCAATCGCCAGTACTGTTACTGTTTTCTTCTTCATATCTATTCTTCTATTGAGTTAATCTTATCTTTGATAAATCAAACGTATATGACCATTTACAACCATCGTGACCAGAACGATTAGTTTCAGCAATAGGTAAATTACTGTTTCTATGAAATCCATGTATCGTTGCATAATCAAGCTGCCATTCATCGCCTATTAGAAAGTCAATGTGAGCGCCTATTTTAAATGGATGTTCAGTTAGTTCTTCGGATATATGTAAAGGATACCAGACTTTTGCTTTAGTATCCGTGTCAATACCATGAAACCAGACCTTCCCGTTGTCTACAGTCTCAAAGGAAGTTATTTCGGCTTTCTTTATGTTCCCTCTCGTATTGCGATATGGAACAATGGCTCCTACTTTAAATTTGCTCATTTCTCTTCTGTTTTACTCTAATTAAAATACACCTCCATCACAGGCGTTAAGAATAGTTTCTACTATTCTATCACTTTTCATTCTTCCATTTTCGCCCACTCCGTCATTATCATCCTTATCAAGTTTCAAGATATTTAAATTTCCATCAGCAAAGAGAGTCAGATTCTTAGGTTTCTTTCGGATTAACTTCTTCAGCTCCTTAATCCATTCCTCTTCTTTCTTCGTTAGTTTGATTATTTCCATAATGTTCCTTATTTCTTAGTAATTACTTATTGCTGATCTTCTTTTCTATCCGGCATCCATTTAGTAGTCACTACCGCCTTCAGTCTCCCGCTCCCCTTACATACGGGACAATCTTTTCTTTCGTTCTCATTTCGTTCCCCCAATGTTGGAATCCAGCCATTACCTTGACAATAAGAACACTTAAATCCATAGAAATTATCCATTTCATAAGGGTGTTCTTTTGGAAAAAGCGGCGGAGTTATTAATAACGCCTGTTGTTGTTTACTCATAATCTTCTATTTTTTTTGTTCTTTTACATACACAGAAATCAACCCACGTCCGGAACGCATAATCAGCAAAGCTCTTTCCCCATCATCCTCACGTACTTCCACTCTAACAGGAACACGTACATTCTGCCCCCTTATCGTTTCCGCAATTTCCTCCCGCATCCGGTTCAAAACCTCACCTTCATCCACTACCGGAACATTCATTCGCGGATTGATATTCGTGATTACCACAAGCTTCAGCCATCCCGGCATGTGTTCCCAACGTATATTATTTTTATAAATAATTTCCTTTACCGTAGCAGGTTCCTTATATTCCCAACCGTTCAGGCGGAAACATTCTTTTCTCGCCTGTTCACGGTTGGATGATTCATACACCTTTGTTCCTGATTGAATTTTTCCGCAATATTCCCATTCGTAAACAACCCAGTCATTACCTTTAGGCTCGTATGAATATTTAGGCTGATTGTTCATTTTCCTTTTTCGGTTCTACGTAAAACGTTTCATCCTGCACCACCATTACCCCACATTTGGGAAACAGCTCCGCCACCTCTTCCTTATCCCTGTCGGCTAATAACTTATCTTTCGCCAGTTCCTCCGAAGTACGAATATATTCCGGCAAAAACTCCTTCACCATATTAGTCACCGAAGCCCATGTAAATCCCTTCATATTCTTCAGCTTCGGAGTCCCAGTACGAAAGCCAAATACTCCATGCGCACTCTCATAACTCTTTCTCTTACAAAACAGCTCATCCCTCTTTTCCGTAGCGAATGTCTGAATAACTTCAAAGTTACTATCTTTGATTTCTTGCAGTTTTGCCAACTCATCCGCATACTCCTCCCGTATCCGTGTCATTTCCATATCCATTTTGCTCTGAATATGCAGCACCTTAGCGTCTGCCTTCGCAAACTCCCCAAAAGCCGTTTCCACCTGTTCCGCCGTAATACCGGAAACCACTACCTTTTTCACTCTTGTTTTTGCCATAATCTTACTTTTTAAATGATTTATAATTATTGATTAAACAGTCCTTATTCTTCAAACATCTTTAGTTGCTTGGCATGTGCTTCCTTCTCCATCCGCATCCTTTCCTCCAGTTCTTTCAGTTCCTTCACCGCCGGGATGGCCAGATAATTATAAAATGTCGTCCGTCCTATTTTATAAGTCGGATACACATGTGTTTGATAAATGTATTTATCCGTACACCCGTGCGCATGATAATTTGTATAAATATCCTGTATGTCTTTCACTCTTAGCAGGAAATTACGTCTGTTATATCCTTTAGCCATAATCTTCGTTCTAGTTAAATGAGCCATTTCCGGCACCGCCCCGGATAGTCGCTCCGCTTATCGCAGTCGCTTGAATGGCATTATTGTGGTAGGGTGAGGCTTAAACAGCCTTTCTTTATCACCTTCCCCGTCTCTTTCATAGCCTCCTCACAGGCTTTTTCAGCCCTTTCCGCAGTCTTCTGTTTCCGAATGAATTCACTATACACCCTTTTCATTTGTCCCTCCGTCATATCGTTCAAATCCTCCACATCAGCAGCCCGGCATGCGGTTGATATGATTTTTTTCAGACGTTCCCTCCTTGTTATCCCGGTATAAAAACCAGCTTTCTCAAAATACCCGGCAATAGATGCGATCACCCTTTTCCTCAACTTGTCCATTTTAAGCGCATCCTCTTCGCTGGCAGTGATCTTCTTCATATCATCAATCATTTTCCGGTAGAGACGCGGTGCACGCTCATACAGTTCATTCAAAGATGTTCCTCCCGAATACTGCCCTACAATCTCTTCCTTCGTAGCTCCCGGCATTTTAGCCAGAAGCGCAAAAAATACATCAAATTTCCCATTCATATTTGTATCGTTTTTACAGGTTTACTTTCCTTATGCAATATTGCTTCTTTTATAGTATCCACAATAGAAGCCGCCAGCCGCGTGTCTCTCAATTCTACCACCGCCCATTCATCCGTCTTTGCCGGATAAATTATAATCTTTCCCGGCCTTTCGTATGAAGTCCATAGCGCAAAGACTGTGCTCAAGCACCATGCAGGCATCCCAATTTGAAATAATTCTTCTGTCTCATATACCACTCTACTCATACACTTAATTTTTTCCAGCCTCCGCCTTTTTCTTGAGCAACATCTTTTGTATGGCAATTTCATTTCTAATTGCACGTACCCGTTGGTTGCGACGCATTTTTCAACAATCTTGTCGCGCTCATCCTTCAATACCTCCGGAAGATTGGCGTTTACTATGGCCTCAATTTCCTTGCGCAGTTCCTGCTCGAAAAGACTTTGTTTCTTGTTGTAGTTAAGGTGAGTGATACGGCTGTTGAAACGGCTCCAAAACTCGGCATAACTGCGCTTGCTCACCCGTCTCCCTTCTTCCAGTCTTTTCTGGAGATTATCCGCTCCGATGAAATAACAGCCCAGAGCCATCTGATTGCCTATATTCGCTTTGTTGTACAGCCCCTTCATTAATGAAATGACAGACTCTGCGCAATCCCCGAATTCATCCAGTATCAACAACGGTTTGTATAAGAGTAAAATCTCATCCGTCACTTCGCGCCATAGATGATCTATACTTCCGGTTCTCGCCAGTCCGAACATTCCGGCAAGATGCTTCACGAAATCGCTTTTGGTAGAGTATTCGGAACAGTCGATATAGATCACATTCATATTTTCGCGCTCATATTCTTTGGCCGCATAACTTTTCCCTATTCCCGCACGGTCGCAAAGAACCTGCCATATTCCGAACTCTTGGCATTTCTTCAAATGAACCTGCACGGACAGATACGCTCTGGTATCAACAGTTTCCCAATCCTGATCTTCCATGCAACGATAATAACGCGCAAGGGTCAGCCATGAAGCGTCTTTGATAACCGAGTAATTCCGGTCATCCTCAAACTTGATTTGTGATAATACGGACTTGTCAAACTTGATTCCATGTCTCAAGGCAACTCTCCTTGCAAACTCCGCCTGCGATACTCCAAGCCTTTTCAATTCTTGAAATAGGTTGAAAACCACCTTGTCTTTGATTTTTTCTGTAATTTCCATTCTTGTATATATTTAAAATTCAACTTTTAAACATTGTTTAAACACTATCCATTAAGCAAGGCTTCCATCTCAATCTCTTCCCGGCTTTTCTCTACAATACCGTTTCGTTCATCCTCAATCCGGTTATTTCTTGCATTTTCCACCGTTTTAGGAGTATCCCACCAGCCAAATCCGTAACCATCCGTCCCCGTAGCTCTGAATCCGGTTTGTTCAGCAATTTCCCGCTGACGTTCCATTTCAGTTTTTGCACTCTCATAGCAATTCTTCTGCTGTTCAATAAAGTAATGAACCTTGCTCATTTCACCCGGTTTACCTTTCATGTCAGCCACACAAGCCGCAAACTTTTCTTTCTCATATGCGTCTGCCACTTTCTTTCCATTCCGGTCGCGTAGCTCAATCCATTCCGGTCTGTCCACACGCAGGTTCACAAATACCTTAAAGGTATGCCCCAAATGTTCCCTGCTAAACTCAAAGTCCATAGCAGAACTTTCATTATCCGGTACAATAAATTTCATCTTCTCACCGCGTATGGATACCTCAATTCCTTTCTGTCTGTATTCATATTCCCCGAACGGGTGTTGCTGATTCTTCAGTTCTACCATGAAGAGGCTCAACTTTTCAAAGTAATTCATCTGTACCCGCCCTTCATGCACCTCCGCATATCGTTCAATCTTCGATTTTCCGACAAATGCTCCATAAGCATCCCGACCTTCACCGCGACTATTCCAAGCGTCTACACCTGCTTTAAACTCTGCAAGTACCTGCTCTTCTGTTGGCAAACCGTCCGTAAATTCCAAATTCTTAGACAATTCTTTCAACAGTTCCGGATTTGCTGTGCTATTATTGCTTTTTACAGTGATATTACCACCTTTGAAATTCTTAAATTTGCGTAGTTCTCTCTGCTGGAAATGCCCTATTACAAGCTCCACACTTTTCGACCTTCCCGAATAAGGAGTACAAGGGAAATTCACATGCGACATGTTATTAATTAAAGCCTTCACTGTTGCAGAAATATTCGCGGAACTATTGTCATAATTCATTTGATAAGGCTTATACCCCCATATGTCTACGGTATTTTTCAGGGCTTCCACCACCATTCCGGAGCTTTCGCTGAAGGCTACACTATAACCTATTATAGACCCCGTACAAGCATCTGTCACAAAATAGGCATACAGATCGCTCATCACCACCCATTTATCACGTCCTTTATTGTCTTTCACCAGCTTTTTATAATAAAGCTGCATTGTCGTTCCATCTAAAGACCAAAGCATATCCGGCGGCTCACCGGAGCACGGTCAATCATCGGTTGTATATCCGCATCCCCACCAGTTTCCCGTGTCTCATATAATACCACACCTTTTTGTGTTTAGGTGTGTTTAAATGCTGTTTAATTGCAGATACCGTCATTTTCGGAAGTCCCAATCCTTCGGCCTGCTCATTGTAAAACATACCAATATCCTCAAAGCTATATTTCACTTGTTCCGAAGCCAGTTGCATTAATATCGCATGTGCCTGTCCGTTCATCTTTTCCCGGTTCACATTACCGAAATATCCTCCAACGAGACAATCCAACCCGTCTTTATCATATTCGCGTGCCTTCCTGTCCAGCACCCTTTCGTTATTAATAGCTTTTGGAAACTTTACAAACCCCTGTATCTGTTCATTTAAACACTGTTTAAACAGTTCTGTCTGCACTTCCTTCACTGACGTAAACCCATATTGCCGGGCTGTTTTCACGTCCATTCTTCGCCACAATCTCAACCATCCGGCCGCACGTGCAATTCTCTGTACATCGGCAGGAATAAACAACTGCATTTCCGTAAGTCGTGTCAATTCATCCACACTAATCTCCACCATTGTCCGCAAGCTTCTTTTCAATGCCATCAGCTTTCTATCCAGTTCCTCCGCAGCTTTATTTTCAGCCCACAAATGAGCATCCACATCACCACAAATAACCTTATTTATCAGAGCCTTGTATTTATCTCCCATCCCGTCAAAGTGTATGAACACTTCACGGCCTTCCTTATGATGTGGCCAGCAATAAACTTCACCAATACGCTGCCTTTTAAGAGCACATTTTAAAGTATTATTAGATACTCCACATTCTCCCAATTCAGGAACCGTTACACAAAGCACCTGTTCTCCCGGTATTCCTATTTCCGAGTAACAGTTTGCATTTAATGGTATGTTCCTATACTTTGGCATAAACGATCTATTTAATATTGTTTCATCTCCGGTCTGACTCCGGAACGCACCGTCTGTACGATTAAATGAAATCTTTCCCTATTCATCCCGAACCGGGAAAGTTTTGCTACATTTGTAGCGACATCACTTTTTTTTAATTTTAATTCAATTAATTATGGCTTTATCCAGTTGTCCCAAATGCGGAGGACATCGTTTTGAAACAGTTATTCAAGAACCCTCCGGAAGTAATTTTAAAGTTCAATTTATTCAGTGTGCAAGTTGTGGATGTGTCGTAGGTACATCTGAGTACTATAATATAGGTGCTCTGTTGCACAAATTGGCTGAGAAATTAAACATACGCCTTAGTTAATAATCCAATTGTTCAAACACTCTGATTTGTAATGGCGGAGTCCCCTCTGCCATTACACAAGAGTCGGTTTTTAATTCAATAATCAACCCATTGTTACGAGCTTTTATTACTGCCGCATTTAAGTTTTTTACAGCCTCTTTAACCTTCAAGGATAAAGCTGCTTTTTCTTTTTTCTCACTTGTTTTCATTCTTCTTAAAATTTAATTAATACTCTTATTTTCACCGTTTCATTTCCGTTCTGACTCCGGAGAGAACCGTCTGGACGGTTGAATGAAATCTTTCCCTATTCATCCCGAACTGGGACAGTTTTGCTACTTTGTAGCGATTATAAACTAACACCTAATAATATCATGTTGTGATAGCTACAACAACTTCCCAGAACCAATCCCAGTTTATCATATTAGAAATATATTTAGCATCATTTTTACACATTCCGTTCTTTAAATTCATTCCTATAGGCTGTCACAAGCAAATCTGAAACAACTACAATTATCAGTACTACTCCTCCTAATAATTCTTTTGTAGTCGGTTCTCCATCTACGAGCACTAATCCTGTAAACATTCCGATTACAGCAGCAATAACTTGCACTAATTTTGTTGTTTTCATGCTATTCTCATTTAATTAGTTTCATCGCACATCTTTTTTAGCTCCTCAAGAACTTTTGCAGCTTTCCCGCTTTTCCGTTTTGGAACTCTTTCGCCACGGGCAATTTGTCCTACATAAAGCGGGCATACACCCACTTTTTCTGCTATCTCCTTATAAGGAGTAGTCCGCTTTTCTTTTACTTTTTCTGCTAATCTCATATTATTTTGATTTTAATTATTACTTTTGTTGCAATAACATGATGCAAAGATACAAAACATTTCGCCATATGCAAGAGAAAATACAAAAGATTTCGCCCATAAAACAAAGGATTTTGCAATTTATTGATACTCTAGGTATTAGTAAACGTGATTTTTATGCAAAAACTGGAATTTCAAGGGGGACTTTAGAAAGTGCTACAGGAATCACAGAAGATACGATTGCAAAAGTTTTCGCCACTTACTCAAATTTGTCGCCATCATGGATTTTTTGAATCAAGGCGAAATGCTAATTAATCAAAATAAGGAGGAAATAAATGCACACCTAAATGCACACCCAAATGCACACCTATCAGATAAAAATGATAATTCTTTGGGTGATAAGAAATATCAAACTGAATATTCAGACGCTCCCTTATCTATTGTGAGAGGGCCTGAATCGTCACCATACGAAACAAAAAGAGAAGTGAAAGTTCAAATCAGCAAAGAACAACTCCGCATGCCGGATTTCTTGCAACAACGTTCTAAAACGTCTGTACCTTTCTATAATCTTCCTGTAAGTGCTGGACAGTTAGGAGTGCTTGAGTCGGAAGTATTTCCTCAAAATGCACCCGACGGTTTTTTAGAACTTAGTGCTTTTAGTGGGTGTGAGGCAGTATTCCCTATAATTGGAGTCAGTATGGAACCTATCATATCTTCAGGGGATTGGATTGGCATAAGGTCAATAGATAACATTTCCCGAAGTTGGGATTTCATCCAAACAAATGTAATATACCTTATTATAACGCGCGAGGATAGAATGATTAAGTTCATAGATAAAGCTACAGATGAAGACTTTATTATATGTCGTAGTGCCAACGCTAGCCCTTTCAAGGTTTACAAAGGTGATATACTAAAACTCTATAGGGTAAAAGCCTGCGTCAAAGATTTATAAAACTAATAAATTATATCAATATGTACGATTTTAAACTACTCAAGCCACATATCCGCTATCTTCGATCACCTTACAGAGGAGGAAATAGGAATAAAAAAGAGTACTTTGCTTCATTCAGGACTCACGGATGGAAGTTCTCTGCCTACGTGTCGGGCTATCATAACACAATCTCACCTTATCAGAAGTACCAATAAAAAGCCCGATTCTTCCTCCGAAGTTTAATACCTATTTAATTGCTGTTTAATTCTATTTTAAACAATCTTGTGAAGGATCATTCCAAAGTTTAATATCAACTAACTAAAGTTTAACGCACTTACACGATTTGTTCTCCATCTTTATCAATAATCGAAAGAGCCGAAACCCACACTACATCGAAGTTTCAGTCCTTTTCCTTTTTCTCACTATAATTTATACGATTTGAAGTGCCCCTTATATTAAGACTTTTCAGTGCAGAAACTAGTGACTTTTTATGCAGTCGGGTGGTTGTCCTGTTGTAACGGGACAATGGGCACTTTATAAAAAGACGAATGTCACCTTATAGGGTGACATTTATCATTCTATAAGGTGACTAGCTATCCTCAAAAGGATGAAAATTACT
>ENA-OQDE01000323-OQDE01000323.1-human-gut-metagenome-genome-assembly--contig:-NODE-323-length-29806-cov-6.099835_pt1 | contig 29806 bp, 31 predicted proteins | sample MGYA00242768_ERZ504595 | MGnify/ENA primary metagenome ERZ504595 (study PRJEB26092, sample SAMD00036307) | human gut metagenome | host: Homo sapiens | study: EMG produced TPA metagenomics assembly of... | reverse complement strand
GCCAACTCTGCTATCTTATCAGATGTGAAGCTGTTTGTCAAGAACTTTTTCCACAAATATCATTTTGTTTTTGGCTTTTAAACGGAGAAGGAGGGATTTGAACCCTCGCGCCGGTTACCCGACCTACACCCTTAGCAGGGGCGCCTCTTCAGCCACTTGAGTACTTCTCCAAATGCCTAAATATAAAATGATATGTGCGGTCACTCATTCGTGACGCATGGTTTATTATACAAAAACCTTACGTTCTTGTCAACCCGTTTTTTCGATTTTTTTGTTTTTTTCTTACTATTATAGAAAATATGCCTTACAGAACCCAAATCAGCCCCCAGAATAGCAGAAAAGAGCGCATATCACGCTCTTTTCTGAAACGCTACGCGGTTACGACGGCTTCAATTCTCTTCTTTACCATCTCGCAATCTCTGTTGTCTTCATTCCCTGGTATTCCTCATATGGGATCGGGTCGAGAAAATGGACTTCTACCGTTACGGGACGGACGGTATTGGAGTCAAACGGAACAAAACAGTTTTTTAACGCAACCGGCACGATCGGGCATTTTGCTTTTACTGCGATCTTGAAGCTGCCGCTTTTAAACTCCAGCAGCTGGTTTCCCTTTCTGCTCCTCGTTCCTTCCGGAAACAGAATGACGTTTTTGCCTTCTTTTACGACATCGGCCGCCTCATTGATAACCTGCATTGACTGCCGCAGATTCTCCCGGTCCATAAACAGCGCGTGGATGCACGCAAAGACCTGTTTTAAAAACGGAATATGCTCTACCTCTTTTTTGGCAACAACTGTAAAGGTACGCGAGCACGCTCCTGCGATCGCCAGCACATCGTACAGTCCCTGGTGATTCGGATACAGCACAAAACCGTCCTGCTCCGGAAGATTTTCTGCTCCATAGGATTCCACAATGACGTTTCCGCCTTTGTTCGCCCGCTGTACAACAAAGCGCAGCATTTTAAAGTGCTCTTCCAGACTGTACTTGTCCGGATGCGCTGCATGGTAACAGAGCCGGCACCACATCCACGGAACCAGAAGCAGATTCCGCAGCACCATCAGTAAAATTCGTTTCATGTTTTTCTCCCCTTCCCCAAACGAGCAAAACGTGCCTGAGCTTTTTTCTCTCAGGCACGTTTTGCGACGCTGTATTATTCCTGCGTTTTCTCAGAAGCCGTTTCGTTCTCTTTCTCCGAAACCGGAGTCTCCTCGGACGCCTCTTTGTCTCTTACTTTTGCAATGCTGGCAACCTTGATTTCGCCGTCCACATCCATCAGCTTAACGCCGGATGTGATCCGTCCCATCACAGAAATGCCGGAGCATGGCGTACGATGATGATTCCCTCTGTGGTGATCATCATGATCTCATTATCCTCGTTGACCGCCTTGGAACCGATCAGGTTTCCGGTCTTTTCGGTAATCTTATAGCATTTGACACCCTTGCCGCCGCGGAGCTGTACGGTAAACTCTGCCATCGGCGTCCGTTTGCCCATGCCGTTTTCGGATACGACAAGGAGATAGTCTCCCTGCGTGCAGATCTGCATGCCGACTACTTCATCGCCGTCCAGAAGGTTGATGCCGCGTACACCCATAGAAACACGGCCTGTCGTACGCACATCGTTTTCCTTGAAGCGGATACACTGGCCGAATTTCGTTACCAGAATAATCTCTTTCTCGTTATCAGTTGTCTTAACTTCAATCAGTTCATCATCATCGCGGAGCGCAATGGCAGCAAGACCCGTTTTTCTGACGTTCTCGTATTCTTCGAGCGGCGTCTTCTTCACCAGTCCCTTTTTCGTTGCCATAAACAGATAATGGCCCTTCTCATATTTGCGCATTGGAATAACAGCGGTAATCTTCTCTCCCGGCTGCAGCTGGAGAAGGTTGACAATCGCCGTTCCTCTTGCGGTTCTGGACGCCTCCGGAATCTCGTATGCTTTCAGACGGTAGACTCTTCCCGTATTCGTAAAGAACATCAGGTAATGATGGGTCGTCGTCATCAGAAGCTCCTCGATGTAGTCGTCCTCGATGGTCTGCATGCCCTTGATTCCCTTGCCGCCGCGGTTTTGGCTGCGGAAGTTGTCAACGGTCATACGTTTGATATAGCCCAGTTTCGTCATGGTGATGACAGTATTCTCGCGCGGAATCAGATCCTCCATGGAGAGATCGTACTCATCAAAGCCGATGGAAGTTCTTCTGTCATCGCCGTATTTTTCGGATACGGTCAGAATCTCCCTGCGGATAACGCCAAGAAGCACCTTGCGGTCTGCGAGGATGGCTTTTAACTGCTCGATGCGCGCCATCAGCTCTTTGTACTCGTTCTCGAGCTTCTCCCGTTCCAGACCGGTCAGAGCGCGCAGACGCATGTCTACGATTGCCTGGGCCTGGGCATCACTCAGATCGAAGCGTTCCATCAGGTTCTTCTTCGCCTCTGCCGCATTCGCGGATGCACGGATGATATGGATCACTTCGTCAATATGGTCAAGCGCTTTTAAGAGTCCTTCCAGAATATGGCTTCTCTCCTGCGCTTTGTTCAGGTCGTATTTCGTTCTTCTCGTCACAACCTCTTCCTGGTGCTGCAGATAATACGTCAGCATCTCCAGAAGGTTCATGACTTTCGGCTGATTGTTTACCAGTGCAAGCATGATCACACCAAAGGTATCCTGCATCTGAGTATGTTTGTACAGCTGGTTTAAGATGACGTTTGCATTGGCGTCGCGGCGCAGTTCGATACAGATGCGCATACCCTCACGGTTGGAGTGGTCCGCAATGCCGGTGATGCCGTCGATCTTTTTATCTCTTACCAGCGCGGCGATGTTCTCGATCAGGCGCGCCTTGTTTACCATGTACGGGATCTCGGTTACGATGATCTCGCTCTTTCCGTTCGGCAGTGTCTCGATGTTTGATACCGCACGAACACGGATTTTACCGCGGCCGGTACGGTAGGCCTCGTCGATGCCGCGGGTGCCGAGGATTTCTGCTCCGGTCGGGAAGTCAGGGCCTTTTACAATGCCGAGAATCTCCTCGAGATCTGTCGTACGGTCCTCCTCGATGATATTATCAATAATTTTTACAATGCACTTACCACCTCGCGCAGATTGTGCGGCGGGATGTTCGTTGCCATACCGACTGCGATACCGGAAGTACCGTTTACCAGAAGGTTCGGGTAGCGGGCCGGCATAACAACAGGCTCTTTTTCGGTTTCATCAAAGTTCGGGGCGAAGTCTACGGTGTCTTTGTTGATATCCGCCAGCATCTCCATCGAGATTTTGCTTAAACGTGCCTCGGTGTATCGCATAGCCGCAGCGCGTCGCGTCGACGGAACCGAAGTTTCCATGGCCGTCCACCATCGGATAACGGGTTGCCCAGTCCTGTGCCATGTTGACGAGTGCTCCGTAGATAGAGCTGTCGCCGTGCGGGTGATATTTACCCATCGTATCACCGACGATACGCGCGCACTTACGGTGCGGCTTATCCGGCGTATTGTTCAGTTCACTCATGGAGTACAGAATACGTCTCTGTACCGGCTTTAAGCCATCGCGGACGTCTGGAAGTGCACGGGATGCAATTACGCTCATCGCGTAGTTGATGTAGGATTCCTCCATCGTGTCTTTCAGATCGACCTCGTGAATTTTATCAAAAACATTATCTTCCATCTTTTCCTCCACTTCAGTTCACAGGACTTTTTAGATATCCAGGTTGTTTGCGTATTTTGCTCTCTCTTCGATAAAGTCACGGCGCGGTTCTACCTTGTCGCCCATGAGCGTATTGAAGGTAAGATCAATTTCAGAAGAATACTCTTCATCGAACACAACGCGGCGCAGAACACGGCGTTCCGGGTCCATGGTGGTCTCCCAGAGCTGCTCCGCATCCATCTCTCCCAGTCCTTTGTAACGCTGGATCTTATTATCTCCGCGTCCGATCTCATTGAGGATCTGATTCATCTGATCGTCATCGTATGCGTACCATACTTTTTTGTTTTTCTCAATCTTGAACAGCGGCGGCTGTGCCAGGTAAACGTGGCCCTGTTTGATCAGCTCCGGCATGAAGCGGTACAGGAACGTCAGCATCAGTGTGTCGATGTGCGCGCCGTCGACATCGGCATCGGTCATGATGATGATCTTGTCGTAGCGCAGTTTGGTGATATCGAAATCGTCGTGGATTCCGGTTCCGAATGCCGTAATCATCGCTTTGATCTCGGCATTGGCATAAATTTTATCGAGACGTGCTTTCTCTACATTCAGGATTTTTCCACGCAGAGGCAGGATCGCCTGCGTTGCACGGCTTCTCGCGGATTTTGCGGAACCGCCCGCGGAATCTCCCTCGACCAAGAAGATCTCACAGTTTTTCGGATCCTTGTCGGTACAGTCTGCCAGTTTTCCAGGCAGGGACATACCGTCCAGTGCGGATTTTCTTCTCGTCAGGTCACGCGCTTTTCTTGCAGCCTCTCTCGCACGCTGGGAAAGCAGGGACTTTTCAACGATCGTTTTTGCGACAGCCGGGTTCTGCTCCAGGAACAGCTCGAGCTGAGTGCTCACGATATTGTCGACTGCTCCTCTCGCCTCGCTGTTTCCAAGTTTCTGCTTTGTCTGGCCCTCGAACTGCGGCTCCTCGATTTTGATGCTGACAATCGCCGTCATACCCTCGCGGATATCCTCTCCGGTCAGGTTCGGTTCGCTGTCTTTTAACAGTTTATTTGCTCTTGCATATTCATTAAAGGTTTTCGTCAGCGCATTCCGGAAGCCCACGATATGGGTACCGCCCTCCGGCGTCGTAATGTTGTTGACGAAACCGTACGTATTTTCCTGATAGGAATCGTTGTGCTGCATCGCAACCTCAACGAGAACGCCGTCTCTTTCTCCCTCGCAGTAGATGATGTCCGGGTAGAGCGCCGTTTTGCTCTTGTTCAGGTAGCTGACAAACTCTTTGATACCGCCCTCGTAGTGGAATGCTTTTTCCACTACCGGATCCGTGCGCAGATCGCGCAGAACAATGCGCAGTCCCTTGGTCAGAAATGCGGTCTCGCGGAGTCTTGTTTTTAAAACGTCGTAATCATAAACCGTCTCCTCGAACATCGTGTCATCCGGCAGGAAACGGACCTCGGTACCTGTTTTTTCGATCGGACAGGTATCGATGACCTCCAGCTTATTCATGGTTTTTCCGCGCTCATACCGCTGGAAGTAAACCTTTCCATCGTGATAAACGCGCACCTCAAGCCAGTTGGACAGCGCATTTACAACGGATGCACCAACGCCGTGCAGACCGCCGGATACCTTGTACCCTCCGCCGCCGAACTTTCCGCCTGCGTGCAGCACCGTAAAGACAACCTCAACGGCCGGAAGGCCCGACTTATGATTGATGCCGACCGGAATACCACGGCCGTCGTCGATGACGGTGATGGAGTTGTCCGGGTTAATCGTAACGTCAATATTTTTGCAGTATCCTGCCAGTGCCTCGTCTACCGAGTTGTCGACAATCTCATAGACAGATGGTGAAGTCCCCGTGCGGAGGTACTGCCGATATACATACCTGGGCGCTTCCGTACGGCTTCCAGACCCTCCAGAATCTGAATCTGGTCTGCACCATACTCTGTCTTTTCCATGTTCTCTGTACTCATTTAGATTCCTCCTGTTTCTTTGTGAAACACAGATCCCTCGACCACCTGGAATACGCTGTTTGCCTCAAAATGATTTTCGACAAACTCGTCCAGTCCGGTACAGGTAATCAGTGTCTGTATGCTGTGAATGCTCTGCAGAAGATAATTCTGCCGGCTGCCGTCCAGCTCCGACAAAACATCATCCAGCAGTAAAACCGGTGTATCGTGAATTTCCTCCTCGACCAGACGGATCTCCGCCAGTTTCAGCGAAAGCGCCGCCGTCCTCTGCTGCCCCTGGGAACCGTATTTACGGATATCAATGTCGTTGACCCGCACACAGAAATCGTCCCGGTGCGGCCCGGTGTAGGACTGTCCGAAACGCAGATCACGCTCTCTTCCGGCTTTTAACTCTTCGGAAAACGCTTCCTCGGACACATTCGGTTCATAAGTAATCAGAATCTGCTCCTTTCCTCCGGTCAGATTCTGATGGATCTCGGATAAAATATCATTCAGGCGGCTGATAAACTTTTTCCGCTCGGAAATAATGCTTGTTCCATAGCGGACCATCTGCTCATCCCAGATCTCGAGCGTATCCGCCATTCTGCCGGAAAACGAAATCTCTTTAAGCAGCTTGTTTCTCTGCGCCACCACTTTATTATAATTGGCAAGCTCGATCATGTATAGTCTTGACAATTGACAAATTTCGCTATCCAGGAAACGCCGGCGCTCCGCAGGACCATTTTTGATGATATTCAGGTCCTCCGGAGAGAAAAACACAATATTTACAATGCCAAAAAGTTCCGACGCTTTGCGGATCGGAACTCCATCGATGGCGATTCCCTTGGATTTATTTTTTTTCAGATGCATATCGATTTTATGCGTGCTGCCGTTCCGCTCCACCATCATCCGGATATGGGCTTCCTCCCGGTCAAACTGGATGATTTCGCGGTCCTTGCTGCCACGGTGCGATTTTGTCGTACCCGCGAGATATAAAGCCTCGAGAATATTCGTCTTTCCCTGGGCATTGTCGCCGTAGAGAATATTGTTCCGGGGCTGATATTTATGCATAAACTCTCATAATTCCGATAGTTCTTCAGTTCTAAAGATTTGATATACATGAGCACTCGTCCGTGAAAAATCAGCTTAAGTTTTTAAGCCTTATTTTTTAATTTGTATCTCATTTCCATTGTAGCAGACAACATCTCCGTCATAGAGCTTGCGGCCGCGGCGGGTATCTACTTCACCATTTACGGTCACGCAGCCGTCCTTGATGACGAGCTTTGCTTCCACGCCGTCTTCTACCAGAGCCGCAGCTTTTAATGCCTGGCCCAGTTTGATGTAATCTTCACGCAGCGTAATAATTTCCATTTTTTCCTCCTGCACTGCCGTGCCTTTTCCTCACGTAAGTTCGCAGTTTTCAACCTGTGTGGCTGTAAAACCGCTGAAAGTTCTTTCAGAAAAGGTTCCGGCAGATTTCAAACTTATGTGACTTATCTCACGGAATTGAAGTTTACCGGCAGAATCAGATAGATATAGCTCTCTTCTTCGTTCCGGATAAAACATGGAGCCTTCGGGTTGACCAGATAAATCGAAATCTCCTCGTCATCAATAACACGAAGTGCATCGATCAGGAATTTCGGGTTAAAACCGATCATAATATCCTTGCCTTCTTTGTTGATATCGATCTCTTCTTTCATGGAACCCATCGCGGAGTTGATCTGCAGTTCCATCGCTCCATCCTGGATGTCGATGATGATCGGTTTTTTGTCGCCTTCTTTGACAAGAAGCGTCGCACGGTCGATACAGCTTAAGAATTCTTTTTTGTTGATCGTCACTTTTGTCTCGTAATCACTCGAAAGCATCTGGTCGATGCGGAAATATTCACCGTCGATCAGTCTGGAAACGACCGTTGTATCATCGAACTTGAACATAATGTGGTTTTCCGAGAAGTAAATATCAATCTGATCATCCATCTCACCGGACAGAATTTTGCTGATTTCGTTCAGGGTTTTTCCCGGAACAACGACTTTTCGGTCCGGATACGAATCTTTCAGCTCAATTCTGCGGATCGCAATACGGTGTCCGTCCAGAGATACGACGCGAAGTGTGTTATCTTTGATTTCAAAAAGCTCACCGGTCATCAGTTTGTTGTTCTCATTGGCTGCAATGGAGAAAATGGTCTGACGGATCAGTTCTTTTAAGGTGAACTGGGAAATGGAAACACAATCGGAAGTTTCGAGAATCGGCAGATAGGAAAAATCTTCTCCTGACTGTCCCGGAATGTTGAATTTTGCTTTTTCACATGTAATCGTGGTTACCAGATTTTCATCTGTTTCTATTGTAACCTGATTATCCGGAAGTTTTCTTACAATCTCAGAAAAAATCTTTGCATCCAGAGCAACAATACCGCGTTCCAGAATCATACCTGTGACGATGGTTTCGATTCCGAGTTCCATATCGTTGGAGGTAAATTTGATCACGTTGGAAGATGCATCAATCAGAATGCATTCCAGAATCGGCATGGTTGTTTTACCGGAGACAGCTTTCATAGCGATACCAACGCTTTTTACAAGGTCTGCTTTGTCAAACACTAATTTCATAATTGTGGATAACTCTCCTTTCCTCACTGCTTGGTGAGTCTGCTTATAAAGAAAAAATATAGTAAAAATCCGTAGTCTTAGTCGTAGGGGCTGTGGATATGTGGAAAACCCCGTCAAGAATGCGGAAATACTGGAAAAATCGATCTGTATAACTCTGTGAATAATCGAACGTGAACCTGTGTATGAAATGTTGATAACTTCAGGCCCCAAATTTGTCCACAATTCATCCACAGGCTTTCCACATCGGTTTGTGTATAAATAAGGGCCTGTCAACCGATGAGTTTCTTCTTATATAAATGTAAATCGTTTTTAACCGTTTTGACAGAGTTACAAAGGCTCCGCCTATTTCGACGGGTTGATCTTCTTCTTTAAGATGTCTACCGTGTTGCGGACACTGTCTTTAGCACTCATTTCCTTTTCGATCTTCTCAATGCCGTGCATGACAGTGGTATGATCGCGGTCGCCCATCATTTTTCCGATTCCGGTCAGCGGGGCATCGAGCATTTCGCGGCACAGATACATTGCGATCTGGCGCGGGAATACGATTTTGCTGCTCCGCTTGCTGCCGACAATGTCGGACGGCGTAATATCGAAGTGATCTGCAACGGTGTCGATGATAAATTCCGGCGTGATCACCTTCTTCTCGTTCGGGGAGATGATGTCGCGCAGCACCTGCTCTGCAAGATCAATGTTGATTTCACGTTTTTCAAGGTTTGCGTATGCATGATTTTGTTGAGAGCGCCTTCCAACTCACGGATGTTCGATTTAATATTGGAAGCGATGTATTCGATCACATCGTCGCTGACGGAATAGCCGTCTAATTCCTGTTTCTTTCGGAGAATGGCGATTCGCGTCTCATAATCCGGGCTCTGGATGTCGGCAAGGAGTCCCCATTCGAAACGGGAACGGATGCGGTCTTCCAGGATATCCATGTCTTTCGGGGGACGATCCGAAGAAAGGATGATCTGTTTGTTGGCGCCGTGCAGCGTATTGAAGGTATGGAAAAACTCTTCCTGCGTGGATTCCTTTCCTATAATAAACTGCACATCATCGATGAGAAGTACGTCGATATTGCGGTATTTCTCACGGAATTTGGTCATTGCGGTGTTGTTGCTGTTTCGGATAGCCTCGATGACTTCATTGGTAAATTCTTCACTCGTTACGTAGAGAATCCGCGAAGACGGGTTCTTCTGAAGAATAAAATGTGCGATCGAGTGCATCAGATGGGTTTTGCCCAGTCCAACACCACCGTATAAAAACAGCGGATTGTAGATTTCTCCCGGGGATTCGGCCACGGCGAGAGAAGCTGCATGGGCAAATTTGTTATTGCTGCCGACCACGAAGGTATCAAAGGTATACTTTGGATTCAGGTTCGGCACATAGAGATTTTTCTGGACGGGAGCAGGCGCTTTTTCCTGTTTCACTTCTTCCGGAAGAATAAAGCGGATCTCATAGTTGACACCTGTGATTTCCGCGATTGCCACTTTAATAGGAAGAGTATATTTTTTGCTCACGTAATCGAGACCCATTTTTTCGGATGGAACCAGGATTGTGATCAGATTGTCCTCAACCGAATGGATCGTAAGTGGTTCAATCCATGTAGTAAAGGAGATCTCAGATAATTCGTGCTCGTCCCGCACTCTCTGCAGTATTTCTTTCCATTTATCTTGTACGATTTCCATGCTTTTTCTGTCGCTCCGCTTCTATAATCATTGCTTTTTGGGGATAACTTCTGTCTGGAAAACGAAATTTTCCCCGAATAGTCGCATTTTTACTTCTATATGATATAATAAAATGCCGTTTTATTCAACCCAAAAATGTGGATAATTATTTTTTTATCCACAGAATGTGTAAAAAATTTTCCTGTTGATGAAATGGAGGATAGTTTGTGGATAACAGGGAATCTTATGTTGATAAAATTGTGGATAGAGGGCTGGAAAAACCGAAATGTGTAAAGTCTGGAAAATTTATATACACATTATACATGGCGTAAATACTGGAAAAATTGGAAATGCCCACAGGTTGTACACAGCAAAACCGAAAGTTATCCACAAGGTTATCCACAGATTGTGGATAATGTTGATTACGGTTACAAGATATCGTGTGGAAAGCACAAAAATCGAACTGATATTTGTACGCGTGCGGCGGACAGTGTGGATAAGTTGTGGATAAACCGAAAATCAGCACACGGAAGGCACGGGCAGCGGCAGACCGGAAAACCGCGTCAGAGCGGCATTTTTCCCGAAAAAACTGCGAAAATTATTGATTTTAGGGTTGACGAAACAGGGGTTTATGAATATAATTGAAATGATGTTTTCTGTCATACATGTAGTGAAATACTGCCTTGCAGGCAGTTATTGATTAGAATTTAAAGGAGGTGCCTTATCTTATGAAAATGACATTTCAGCCGAAAAAAAGATCCAGAGCTAAAGTTCACGGATTCAGAGCAAGAATGAGCACAAAAGGTGGAAGAAAAGTTTTAGCTGCAAGAAGATTAAAAGGAAGAAAAAAATTATCAGCATAAAACCAAAGGCCGCATAAAATTTATGTGGTCTTTTCTTCTATCTAAAGCTATTCAATGAAAAGAAAATTTAGACAAATCATGAAGGAAAGAATGGATTCATGAAATATTCGGAAAGCCTGAAAAAAAACAGAGATTTTCAGCTGGTTTATAAGCAGGGAACATCGTTTGCAAACCGATTTCTGGTCATGTATGTGAAGAAAAATCAGCTGGGACGGAACCGGATTGGAATTTCAGTAAGTAAAAAGGTTGGAAACAGCGTTGTGCGCCACCATCTGGCGAGACTGATCCGGGAGAGTTATCGTCTGCATGAAGAGGAATTTCAGTGTGGAATGGATGTAGTTGTGATCGCAAGAGTTAATGCAAAAAACTGTACGTATTTCGAGATAGAGGGAGCACTTTTGCATCTGGGAAAACTGCATCATATATTAAAGGAAACAGAAAAATGAAGACGGTATTGATAAAAGGTATCCGGTTTTATCAGAAGTACCTGTCTCCTCTGAAGAGGGTGCACTGCCTTATACGCCGACCTGCTCGCAGTACGGGCTGGAAGCGATTCAGAAATATGGTGCTTTCAAAGGAAGTCTGCTGGCATTATGGAGAATACTGAGATGTAACCCGTTTTCACACGGAGGTTACGACCCTGTGCCGTAGATAAATAAGGAGGAAAAGACGTTTTGGATATCGTACTGAGTAAATCAACGTGGCCGATTATCGGGTGGGTATGCCAGATCCTCGGCTGGCTGATCAATGGAATTTATTTTTGTCTGGAAAAAATTGGAATTCCGAATATCGGTATTGCGATTATTCTGTATACGATTATCATTTATCTCGTTCTGACGCCGCTTCAGATCAAGCAGCAGAAGATGTCGAAGATGATGAGCGTAATGCAGCCGGATCTGCAGAGAATTGAAAAGAAATATCAGAACAAAAAAGACCAGGCTTCTCAGATGAAAAAATCTGAAGAAACCATGGCAGTTTATCAGAAATACGGTGTCTCCCCGACAGGAAGCTGCAGTACACTGCTGATTCAGATGCCGATTCTGCTTGCACTGTACCAGGTTATCTATCATATTCCGGGATATATCGGAAGTGTCCGCAATGTATTCCAGGGACTGACAACACAGATGATGGGTGTATCAGGATATTCTGACATCCTGACACAGTTTATCACAGATAACCGTGTTACCATGTACAGTAAAGTAAGTGAAACATTAACCGAAAATAACCTTCTGGACATGTTTTATGTGCTGAAACCGTCCCAGTGGACGAAGCTGGCTGACATCAGCGAGTTCTCCGGTATTGCGGATACCATTACAAAAACCGCCGCGGAGTCCAAGCATATCAACATGTTCCTTGGATTTAATATCACACAGTCTCCGATGGATGTCATCCGCGAGGGTATGGCAAACGGATCTGCGCTTCTGATTGCAGGAGCAATTCTGGTGCCGATTCTGGCATGGTTTACCCAGTGGCTGAACTACAAGCTGATGCCGCAGGCACCATCTTCCAACAACGGAAATAAGACAGCAAACTCCATGGAAAATTCCATGAAGACCATGAACACGGTAATGCCTGTTTTCTCCGCATTTATGTGTTTATCATTCTCCATCGGTATTGGTATTTACTGGATCGCCGGTGCGCTCGTTCGAAGTGTACAGCAGGTTATCATCAACCGCCATATGTCCTCGATCGACATGGATGAGGTGATCCGCAAAAACCAGGAAAAAGCTGCAAAGAAGAGAGAAAAAGCCGGCCTTCCGCCGCAGAAAATCACACAGGCTGCAACGCAGAGTGTGCGTAATATTCAGGTACAGGAGAACGAAGAGCCGTCTGCTGAGGAAAAAGAGGCAGCAAGAAAGGCTTCGACTGAGTATTACAACAGCAATCAGGAATACCGCGCCGGAAGCATCGCTGCGAAAGCAAACATGGTAAAACAGTTTGATGAAAAGAACAGCAAAAAGAAAAAATAGGGGGTAAATCTTTATGGAGTTTATCGAAGTATCCGCAAAAACCGTGGACGACGCCATTACAAAAGCCTGCATCGAGCTTCAGGCTGCCAGCGATAAACTGGAGATCCAGGTCATCAGCGAAGGCAGTTCCGGATTCTTTGGAATCGGAAGTAAACCGGCTGTGATCCGTGCCGCTGTAAAAGCCGCACCGGAAAAAGAACCGGAAGCACCCCAGAAACCAGAGAAAAAAGAGGCAGCTCCTGCACCGGTAAAGGAAGCGCCGAAAAAAGAAGCTGTAAAGAAAGAAACGGAAAGAAAATCTGCTCCGCGTCAGGCAGAAACTGCAAGACGCTCCGAGCCAAGAGAAGAGCGTGAAGTAGTTCAGAGAACAGACGAGGAAATCGCCCAGATCAAGGCAACGGCACTTGAGTTCTTAAGCGGTGTATTCAAAGCCATGGAGCTCCCGGTTGAGATCCAGATGGAGTATAATGCCGAGAACGGTTCTCTTGAAGTTGATTTTGCCGGTGAGGATATGGGCATCCTGATCGGCAAAAGAGGACAGACGCTGGATTCCCTTCAGTATCTGACCAGCCTTGTAGTCAATAAAGAGCAGAAGGATTACGTTCGTGTCAAACTTGATACGGAAAATTACCGCAAGCGCAGAAAAGAAACACTGGAAAACCTGGCAAGAAACATCGCTTACAAAGTGAAAAAGACCAGAAGACCGGTTTCCTTAGAGCCGATGAATCCTTACGAGAGAAGAATCATCCACTCTGCACTGCAGGGAAATAAATTTGTGGAGACCTACAGCGAGGGCAGCGAGCCATATCGCCACGTTGTTGTAGCGCCGAAACGATAAGAAAGCGTAAAAAATATGCAAAAAGACGGTACCTGTGTAAAATACGGGGTACCGTCTTTTCTGGTTTTCTGCTAAAATGGAACTATTCAGAGCCATGCGAAAGGAAAGAAAAAATGTGGATCTGAATACTGGGATCCCCAAAAAGAGAGGTTTTAGAAAGGACTGGAAACAATGGCAGGATTTCATTTGGATGATACGATTGCTGCGGTGTCCACAGCGATGGCGCCGGCGGGCATTGGTATTGTAAGAATCAGCGGAAACGATGCGTTCGAAGTGGCGGACCGCGTATTCCGTGCAAAAAAAGAAGGAAAAAAGCTTTCCGCGGTCAAATCCCATACGATTCATTATGGCTGGATTACCGAAGGGGAGGAAGTGATTGATGAGGTCCTTGTCATGGTGATGAAAGGGCCGAAAACATATACGGGCGAGAATACCGTCGAGATCGACTGTCACGGCGGGGTGCTGGCGGTGAAAAAAGTGCTCGAGGCAGTCTTAAATGCCGGTGCGCGGGCAGCAGATCCGGGCGAGTTTACGAAACGGGCGTTTCTGAACGGAAGAATGGATCTGACGCAGGCCGAAGCGGTCATGGATGTTATTTCGGCAAAGAGTGCTTATGCCTTAAAAAGCTCTGAGAGCCAGCTTCGCGGAACAGTGAAAAAGGCGATCCGGACAATTCGCGAGAAGCTGATTTATGAGATCGCGTTTATCGAGTCGGCGCTTGATGACCCGGAGCACATCAGTCTGGACGGATACCCGGAGCGGCTGGCCGTGGTTGTTGCGGAGCAGAAAAAGCAGGTTGAAAAGCTCCTGGCATCTGCGGATGAGGGTAAGATGATCCAGGAGGGCATCAAGACAGTTATTCTTGGAAAGCCGAATGCCGGAAAATCGTCGCTTTTGAATCTGCTGGCCGGAGAGGAAAAGGCGATTGTAACGGATATCGCCGGAACGACGCGCGATGTGCTCGAGGAAAATCTGGTCTTAAAGGGCATTTCCCTTCGGATTCTGGATACAGCGGGGATCCGAAAAACGGCGGATACGGTCGAGAAAATCGGTGTGGATCGTGCTTTGGAGCATGCAAAGGACGCAGATCTGATTCTCTATGTGGTGGATGCATCCGTGCCGCTCGATGAGAATGATGCAAAAATCATGGAAATCCTGAAAGGGCGCAAGGCGATTGTGCTGCTGAATAAGTCGGATCTGACTGCGGTGATCGAAAAAGAGGAGATGGAGCAAAAGACAGGCGCTCCGGTCATCAGCATTTCCGCGCGGGAAGAGACGGGTATGGAAGAGCTGGAGGAACAGATGAAAAAGATGTTTTTCCAGGGCGAAATTTCGTTCAACGATGAGGTTTACATCACGAATGCGCGCCACAAGCAGGCGCTTCTTGCAGCAAAAAAGAGTCTGGAACTGACGGCAGAAAGCATCGAAATGGGTATGCCGGAGGATTTCTTTTCCATTGATCTTATGAATGCGTATGAGGAGCTGGGTTCGATCATCGGTGAAGCGGTGGGAGAGGACCTTGTGAATGAGATTTTCAGCAAGTTCTGTACAGGTAAATAGTCACGAAACAGTTCGTAGAGTTTAGATAGAAAAGGACAGGAAAAATGGCAGTTTTAGAAGAAACAATTGATATTGCCGTCATCGGTGCGGGCCATGCGGGATGCGAGGCAGCACTTGCGGCAGCGCGGATGGGGCTGGAAACGGTTGTATTTACGGTAAGTGTCGACAGCATCGCGATGATGCCGTGCAATCCGAACATCGGAGGAACCTCGAAGGGACACCTCGTAAAAGAGATCGACGCGCTCGGCGGCGAGATGGGTAAAAATATTGATAAGACGTTTATTCAGTCGAAAATGCTGAATAAATCAAAGGGACCGGCGGTGCATTCGCTGCGTGCGCAGGCAGACAAGCGGGCGTACAGCCAGTCGATGCGCGAGGTTCTCGAAAATACCGATCATCTGACGATCCGCCAGATGGAGATTGCGGAGCTGATCGTGGAAGACGGCGTTCTGACGGGCGTAAAAGCCGTTTCCGGCGCGATTTACCACTGTAAGGCTGCCGTTCTCTGTACCGGCGTTTATCTGAATGCACGGTGTATTTACGGTGATGTGAGCACATATACGGGACCGAACGGCCTGCAGGCGGCAACACATCTGACGGATTCGCTGAAGGCAAACGGCGTGGAGATGGTGCGCTTTAAAACAGGAACTCCGGCGCGTATTGACAAGCGGAGCATCGATTTTTCCAAGATGGAAGAGCAGTTCGGTGATGAGCGTGTTGTGCCGTTCTCCTTCTCGACCGATCCGGAGAGCGTACAGATTGATCAGGAATCCTGCTGGCTGACGTATACGAACGAGGAGACGCACAAAATCATCCGCGAAAATCTCAGCCGGTCGCCGCTCTATTCCGGCATGATCGAGGGAACTGGTCCGCGGTACTGTCCTTCGATTGAGGATAAGGTCGTAAAATTTGCGGATAAAAACCGCCATCAGGTGTTCCTGGAGCCGGAGGGAAGATATACAAACGAGATGTACGTCGGCGGCATGTCGAGTTCACTGCCGGAGGATGTGCAGATTGCGATGTATCACACCGTGCCGGGCCTGGAACACGCGAAAATCGTGCGGAATGCGTATGCGATCGAGTACGACTGCATCAACCGAGACAGCTTCTGCCGTCCCTCGAGTTCAAGGCGATCAAAATCTGTTTTCCGGCGGCCAGTTTAACGGCAGTTCAGGATACGAGGAAGCTGCGGCACAGGGCCTGATCGCGGGCATCAATGCGGCGCTCCGCGTGCAGGGAAAAGAGGAGCTTGTGCTCGACCGTTCCGAGTCGTACATCGGTGTTCTGATCGATGACCTCGTAACGAAAGAGAACCACGAGCCGTACCGAATGATGACGAGCCGCGCGGAATATCGTCTGCTGCTCCGTCAGGACAACGCGGATCTGCGTCTGCGCAAATACGGCTACCGCGTGGGTCTGATCAGCGAGGAGCAGTATGAGGCACTGAAAGTAAAAGAACAGCAGATTCAGGAAGAGATTGAGCGCGTGGAGAATACGTATGTGGGAACGAGCTCGAACATCAATGAGCTTCTGGAAGAGTATGGATCAACGCTGCTTTCCGGCGGAAGTTCGCTCGCAGAGCTGATCCGCCGGCCGGAGCTGAATTATAAGATGCTGGCGGAAGTAGATCCGAAAAGACCCAAGCTGCCGGAGGATGTGCAGGAGCAGGTCAACATCAACATCAAGTACGACGGCTACATCAAGCGCCAGATGAAGCAGGTGGAGCAGTTCAAGAAGATGGAAGAGAAGAAGATCCCGGAGAATATCAATTACGACGAGATCCAGAGCCTGCGCATCGAGGCGAAACAGAAGCTGAACCTGTACCGTCCGATCAACATCGGCCAGGCGTCCCGTATTTCGGGCGTTTCCCCGGCGGATATTTCGGTTCTGCTGGTGTATCTGGGACATAAATAAAGGACAGATATGCATGGCTGAATTACATTCTTATGCAGCGAAACAGCAAGTGTTTTGATACTGCGTGGACAGGAACAAAAAGTGCAGCGGGCACTTGGAAGAATAGAGTAGAACGGAGAACAACATGAAAGAATACAATCTTGAAGGATTTGAGCGCGGCCTTTTTGAGCTTGGAATCACACTTTCCGAGGAGCAGAAAACGCAGTTTCTGCAGTATTATGAGCTGCTTGTAGAGTGGAATTCGTTTATGAATCTGACGGCGATTACGGAGTTCGATCAGGTGATTACGAAGCATTTTCTCGACAGTCTGTCGCTGGTGAAGGTCTGTGATGTGGAACAGGCGGGACGCATTCTCGACGTGGGAACGGGAGCCGGTTTTCCGGGAATCCCGCTGAAAATCGCGTTTCCGGAGGTGGAAGTTGTACTGCTGGATTCACTGAATAAGAGAGTGAAATTCCTGAATGAGGTGATCGGACAGCTTGGCCTTTCGAAAATCACGGCGGTTCACGGAAGAGCGAGGATTTCGCACGCCAGAAGGATTACCGGGAGCAGTTTGATCTCGTGGTATCGCGGGCAGTGGCGAATTTAAGCTCCCTTTCGGAATATTGTCTGCCATATGTGAAGGTGGGAGGACGGTTTGTCTCGTATAAATCGGGCAAATTGAATGAGGAGCTTGCCGCAGCTCAAAAAGCGATTCATGTGCTTGGCGGCGAGGCAAAAGAGCCGGTTTATTTCCAGCTTACGGGAACAGAGGATGAGAGATCGTTTGTCTGCATCGAGAAGGGGAAGGCAACGCCGAAAAAGTACCCGAGAAAAGCGGGAACACCGGCGAAGGAGCCGATTCAGTAAAAAATAGTATATTTTGAAAACTGAGAGTCGCATTCTCGTTACTTCAATGATGAGTTAGACGCGCAAAATTTTGAATAAAAAAGCAAGGCAGCATACCACAGAGAAATTTGTGGCATGCTGACTTGCTTTTTGTTGGGAGAATAATGGTCAGATAAGTGAACATAATAGACCATCATATAAAAAATATGTGTTCCCAGAGATGCTTTATTATAATGTGTTTGAAAAGAGAAGTTGATGAAATTTTGTGATCACAAGATTCACGTCGAGCATGTAAAATTTTCTGTGATGCAAAATTTTATAAAGAAGGGAACACGCTATGAATATTTATGGTTACATACGAGTAAGTAGCGAGATCAAAATGAAGATCGGCAGTTATTATCGTTGAAACGAATTGGTGTTTTGGAAAAGAATATTTATCTGGATAAGCAGTCGGGCAGAGATTTTAACCGTCCGCAATATCGTAAAATGATACGAAAATTAAAGAAAGATGATTTGCTGTATATAAAAAGTATTGATCGACTGGGAAGAAATTATGAGGAAATTTTGGAACAATGGCGTGTGCTGACAAAAGAAAAAGGTGTTGATATTGTTGTCCTTGATATGCCATTGCTCGATACTCGAAGGGGAAAAGATCTGATGGGAACCTTTTTGAGCGATATTGTTTTACAGGTGTTGTCTTTTGTGGCAGAAAGTGAAAGCAAAAATATTCGTCAACGGCAGGCAGAAGGAATTGCAGCTGCAAAAGCAAAAGGAGTGAAATTTGGCAGACCGTCGCGGTCGGTACGGATAATTTTGATGAAGTTCATAGGGAATGGAGAGAAAAAAAGATAACGTTAAAGGAAGCTGCGAAAGCATGTGACATGCCGGTTGGGACGTTTTATGGGAAGATAAGAAAAATGGAAGATGAAAAGCAAATGACAGGAGAGCAGAATTTGTAAATGTGTACTTTTGCAAATTCTGAAAATTCAAATTACTTTGTTGTATTATACAATATTAGGAAGAAAAAAACAATGTATTTTAGTGAAAATATATAAAGAAATAGAATGTATTTTCTGATCTGCAAAAGTACACTTTCTGAAAACGGGGGATTAGGTAGGGGGGATGAAAAAGAAAAAATCGAAATCCAAAACCAAAGATATAGAAGCAGGAGGAATGTGTTATGACACGAAAAAAACAGATGTATTTGTTTTTAATGGTCTTAAGCATGATGATGCTAATTGGATGTGGTAAGTCAACATCGGGAACCAAAGAAGTTACAGATGGCAGCATTGTGGTTCAAGTTCCAGAGGGCAGTACTGTAGAGAGTTTATTTGATTTTACATCTACAGAGAATATCAGCTTAAGTGGTGCAGCAAGTGGAATAATTCATGTGGGAAATTTGGCAAACGGCAACTCAGTAGTATGGAAATCAGATTCAGTTTTTCTGTATCTGCAAGGAAAAGCCCAAGATGTAAGTGTGATATATTACTCGAACAGGCTTGATGATGATCCGATTCCCTATAGCGAATTTAAAGAATAATTTATGGTTCATGTTTGAAAAGAAGGAGAAAAATTAAATGACATATATACGTATCGGTGGCAGCAGTTTTTCTGATAAAGATATTTTTGCGTTTGTTATAGTTGTTTTAGTGATAGGAATCGCTTCCTGGATTGGATACTTTATTTTGAAATCAAAGGACAATTCCAAGCCACTGGAAAAATCGAAAGTAAAAATTCTTGAGAAACCAGTACAAAAAGGAAACATTGAATGGTATGTGGTTGAATTTGAAAATGGAGAGCGTAAAAAGCTTAGAAGTTTTCATGCAGACACCATATTTATTGCAGTAGGAGATGAAGGCATCCTGGAATATCGGGGAATTACAATTCAATCGTTTCGGCCATTAACAGCAAAAAAATAGATAAAAAAATAAATTAAGAGAGAAGGAAGGATATGGGAACAGCTACATATGTAAAAATTTGTTGTCCACGGTGTGGAGAAAAAGACTTAAATATTATAGGAGATCGGGATATAGGAGGTGCTGTAGCAAGCGGAATGGGTGTTTCTGTATTTGCTGGTACGAAAGCTGGAGTATTAGCCGGAGCGAGTGGTTTACAACAGAAGATATATTGGATCTGTAAAAAATGTGGAAGAAAATTTAGAAATCCAGATGAACTTACGGCAGAGATAGAAGCATACCAAAAACGGGCTAAAGGATTTAAAATTGTAGGAATAATAATGTCAGTATTGATGCTGGTAGCGGCGGCAGGAATGCTCATTAATGGAATCGGAATCATGGCATTGTTTTTCTTGATTCTGGATGCACCATTTATTTTATGTATGCGGGTATCTGCATACCAAGTTCAGAGCCGAAAACAAGAGCTGAACGAAATTATGGAAGGGATGCAAAGAATGTGGCAATCTGGATCCAAATAAAATAGTGTTCGTGATAAAAATTTCAAAATGTGGAGGGAAATAAATGCTTTGCAAAAAATGCGGAACAGAAAATCCAGATGGGGCAAAATATTGCAGTAAATGTGGAAAAGCGCTAAATGAAAAGTCACCTGCAAAAAAAACAGAGAAAAGGGTATTGTATTAGCAGTGTGTGTGATTGTAGCAGTCGTACTTCTTGTTTATACACTTGGGGGAAGAAGCTACAAAAAGACAATAGATACATTTGTAACGTCGCAGTTTGCGGTAGATGCACAATCTATTGTAGAATTGCTTCCGGAAAAGGTAGTAGATAAAGCATTAGAGGAGACAGGATATAGCAAAACAGAGTTGGTAGATGAGGCGAATGATTCTCTCAAGAAACAAGTGGATTCCTTGGATCAATCGCTGGGAGATGACTGGAAACTGTCTTATAAAATGACAAATGTTGAAGATGTGACAGATGATGACCTGGATGATTTAAAAAGCAATTATGAAGATATAAACGTAAAAGTATCTGCAGCTAAACTGTAGAGGTTGAGTTACTTTGAAAGGAGATGAAACAGAAGTAAGCAATTCTCTGGAAATATCTGTAATAAAAGTAGATCGTTCTTGGTATTTAGATCTGTATACAATGGGAAACCTGTTTTAGAAGAAAAATCAGATGAAAAAGGACTCTGTATGTTTTATACGGGGTCCTTTTTTGAAAGGAGCACAAATGGAAAAGAAAATGAGGAATATTTTGATCGCGTTGATAATAGGGTTTCAAGTATTTCCGATTACGGTATATGGAAAAGGGAAAGATGCTTTTCTGGCGTATCAGGAAGCAATGCAGAAAACAGTCGTGTCAGGAAACTGGAAAGAAGAACTGGATATGGATGCAGATATGACAATTATCCAGGGAAAAGCAAAAACGAAAACGAAGTTACATTGGATGCAGTTACAGAGGTATCTGGTTATGATGAGAATGACAGTTCTGCAGTTCAAATGACAGGCTCTGCCAGTATGGCTGTACTTGGACAAAAATATATATGGAATATGACGTATCGAGATGGGACGGCTCATTATGAATATAAGGAACCAGTAAGCAAAACGGTAGATGTTGAGATGAATCCAAATTATTTTCAGTTCTCTTCATTAACGCAGAATATGATGAAAAAGAGTAAAATTTCTGGAAATGAGATTACCTTTACAATTCCGGCAGAGAAAGCGAATGAGATAGGAGTAGCCGCTGCTCAGATGGTAGAGGGAGTAGAAAATTTAAAATACAGCGATGTAGAAACAAAAATAACCATAGATAAAACAACAGGAAAGATTGATGAAATTCTTATGGACTTTCAGGCATCTATGCAGTATCAGGGATATGATGCGGATATGCAGTATACAGTAAAATATAAATTTTTAAGTCTCGATCAGGGTGGAGCAGAGGAAACGGAACAGCAGAAGAATGAGGAGGAAAGCACACCAGAAGATGGATTAGCGGTTTATTCAGATTATACCAGTCTGAGTATTTGTAAAGATAATATCATTACGTTAAGTGCTGGAATTTTCAACAATGGAGACTGATGGATGATGTTTCCGGAATTACATTTTGGTAGATGATTCATCAGTTCTTGAACTAAAAAAAACAGGTGTGGCAGATAAACGACGTTATACAGAATGGAAAGGAATTCAGACGGGAACGGCACATGTGTTTTTTCAAGACACAAATACAGGGTATATGAGTGAGATTCCAGTTACAGTGTATAAAGACCATGAGCATTCCTATACGGTAAATGCTGTGCCTGTACAATATATTGAAAAAGAATATGCTACCAATATTTATAATATGAATGGTTTATATATTGACAATTATGCATATGAAATAAATAAAGATAATAGGACAGCAAGTGTATCGTTTGATGTATACAACAGCAGTTACATATATGGAAGTGTAGAGACGTATGATGAAAATGGACGTTTAAAAGATGTGATTTTGATTAAAAAGATGAGTTCCAGTAATACGAGTATGAAAGGTGCATTGTGGGATAACACAAGTGGGTTGATTTCTGATTTGAAAGATGGAACAATAGGAAGTTATCGACAGAAAAGTGGATTTTCAAAAAAGACGTCAGTCAAGATAGAAATACCAAAAGATGGGTATATTAAAATCAGCAATGATCCACAGGATTCGGCAGTGGTCAATATTATAAATTCAGCGGATCTCCTGATTGGCATTGGCAAACTGGCAAAGACGATCAAAAATTTTGATGTGGACAGTGAAGTATTTAGCAAAGCATTGACTAAAAAACTGCTGGAAAGTAAAACATTTGTGACTTTAATTGAAGATGGAAGCGAGCTTCCGCAAAATTTATGTAAAGGTGTTTCAGATAAAGTATTTTTTTCGACAGAATCGTTGGGTTCATTTAGCGAAACCATTATAAAAAATTTAAATGAATTTGATTTGATGGAGGTCATTGAGGATACAGCTAAAGATTTCGGTGTGAGTATTGGCGAAAAAATATTTCATTTTGTATCTGGTCCGGCAGGAAAAGCTTTAGATGCAATATTTGTTATGGGAAAAGTTGAAAATGAATTTTTGCAGCATATGAATTTTATCAGGTCGCAGGGCGTGGGTTCTGTTTATATTCAAAATCAAAAAGGATTTCGGGCATCGCAGCAGATCAGGGTGGAGAGCAAAAATGGATTTTCAGATGAAACATCGTTGAGCGTTTTTAAAGTGGAGTTGGATTCTGAAAAATTGGAGGAACTAAAGAAAACAAATTTAGCGGCTTACAATGCGATTAAAGATCGAACATCTTACACATACAATATTTCACTTATGGAAAGCGGAGAAGAAATACAGCCAGAACAAAATGTGCAGGTATATATTCCAATTCCAGAAAAAATGAAGCTTTTTGCCTATCTTGGAAAAACAAAAATTTACAGGGTGGAAGCGGATGGATCCTTAACAGAAATGGATGTGAAAATAAAAAATGGAGAATTTATATTTGAAACATCACATTTTAGCGTTTATACATTGATAGAGGAGAGTCTAAGAAAAGAGATTATGTTAGTAATATTAAGCATTTTAGTTTTTGCTGGAATATTAGTATATTTGAGGAAAAGAAAAAAATAAATTGTAGGGCATTGTGTAACAAAAAAAGAATGTATTAAATCAAGTATAAAAAAGCAAATAAAGGTCATATCCAGTTATGGTGTAGAATTATGAAAACAAAATATTCCGATCAGCCAGACACTGGAGATTTACTGTTCCACAGTTGCTGATTCGTCTTATATCGAAACTGACGATGCACAAGGAGAAACCAATATTGTCCTTGATGTTGCAGATCAGCCGGTGAAACATCAAAATAAGATGTTGGTAATTATTTTAGGAATTGGGATTCTGGCAATTGGTGTTATAGCTATTTTAGCAATTAAAAGGAAACAAAGAAAGTGAAAGGAAAGACCGGATGAAACATATCTAAAAACTAAAAGCTTGTAACGAAGAAACAGGTGCTATCTGAGAAAAAGAGATAGCACCTGTTTCTTCGTTATCCACAGCAGCCCGGAATCAGAAATCCGATGTAGCTGATGAGAAACAGTACAAGCCAGACTGCTCCCGGCAGGAGTGTCAGATGGCAGGAGGCGCGTTTCCACTCAGCGGGAAGTTTCGCGGTGAGAGAAGAGTAGCCGTCATCGATCCAGACCATCAGCGGGACAAGCGCCGGCATCAGGTAGCGGCCCTGCGACTGGTAGTCGCTGAAATACGTGTTGTACATGTCCATGAACAGCGTGATCAGGCAGGCGAGGAGCAGCATCACAAAGAGGAGAAGCTGCGGCTTTTTGCGGAGCCAGTGCGGGATCATGGCAAGAAACAGAAACAGCAGGAATCCGAACGCCATCAGCGCACCGTACAGCAGGTAAAGCACCATCGGAAGATGGACGGTCATGTAGGAGAACGAGCCGATGAAGCTGCTGACGGTGGAGAACAGCCAGTTGGAGGTGCGTCCCTCCGGGGTCTGTAAATACGTCTGCTTAAAGCTCCAGCCTTCGGATGCCGGTGTCTGGCGGTTTTTCGGTTTGTACTCCTCAGTGGCATACAGCGATGCGGATTCCTTTGTGGTGCGCATGCCGAGCAGGTCTCCGTCGTGGATGACGGCATTGCGGATGAAGAACCAGCCGCCGATCAGGAAGGCGATGGCAAAGACCAGAAGAGCTTTGGCGAAGATCTCCTTTGCCGGTTTCCTGAAATGTATCATCAGCGCGAAGAATAGAAGAATGCTGCAGAGCAGATACGCGTAGGCGTTGTAGTACGACAGCGCGCAGAGTCCGCAGCCTGCTCCAAGGCCGATGCAGTCTTTTTTACAAAATGCGCTTTTCATGCCGCGAATCCAGAAATAGATGATCAGTGCGACCGTGAAAACGGCGAACGAGTCGTTGTTTACATAGCAGGAGAGGAACACGAACTGCGGCAGGAAACCGACGAAAATACCGCCAAGCAGTGCCGATTCGCGGCGTTCAAAGAGCTCTTCTCCGATCAGAAAGACAACGATCAGTGTGCCGGTGCCGGAAAGGACGCTGGTGAGGCGGGCGGCAGTTAAAAGAGCCGCTGCACTTTTCGTAAACAGCGATGTAATGGCCATAAACACGGAGCTGATGATCGCGGTCAGATACGGATACAGCGCATAGGAGAATCCCCACAGCGGATGGCGCACCGATTCTTCCATGCCGTTCGGCAGTGTGTGGTGTGAGACGATGTATTCCGGAATCAGCATCCGCATCGCCTCATCGGGGGCGTGTTCGGTTTTCAGGAAAATCGAGGTGCCAAAAGAGATGCAGAAAAGCCGAAAATCAGCATATACTTGGCCCAGTAGTAGTCTTTTTTATTCATAGAGTCTCCTAAAATCTCCAGTCCCGGACGGGAAAAAGTCCGGCGTAATATTTTGCGGCGGAACAAAAATGGAAAAGCGTCCGTCCGCGGATACGTTATAGTATACATGATTCTTATGGTAAAAGAAATTGATTTTTCGTCGAAAAACAAACAAACTGCTCCATGGCTTCACTGTTTTTTCACAAATTTTCCAGCAAATTATCACATTTTCAGAATAAGATAAAGTGTCTTTAGAAAATGAGAGCATCTCCGGCTCTTTCACCCCCAAGGGCGGGCTGGGACTGCTTTAAGAAACAAGGAGGAAGGAACATTGATAGAGGTTAAAAATCTGGTGAAACGCTATGGCGACCACGTAGCTGTCAACAACCTGAGTTTTACCGTAGAAGAAGGCCAGATCTATGGTTTCTTGGCCCAAACGGTGCCGGAAAATCAACGACCATGAACATCATCACCGGCTATCTGGCATCTACGGAGGCGAGGTGCTGATCAACGGCCACAATATCCTGGAGGAGCCGGAGGAGGCAAAGAAATGCATCGGCTATCTGCCGGAGCTGCCGCCGGTCTACACGGACATGACCGTTCTGGAATATCTGAAATTCGTGGCGGAATTAAAGAAAATTCCAAAGGATCAGAGAAAGAAACAGATTCTTGAGGTCATGAATCTGGTGAAGATCACCGATATGCAGAACCGTCTGATCAAGAACCTGTCGAAAGGATACCGACAGAGGGTCGGACTGGCACAGGCAGTGCTCGGTTATCCGCCGATCATCATCCTCGATGAGCCGACGGTAGGCCTGGATCCCAAGCAGATCATTGAGATCCGCGACCTGATCAAATCACTGGGTAAAAAACATACCGTTATCTTAAGTTCCCACATCCTCTCCGAGGTCAGCGCTGTCTGCGATTACGTCATGATTATTGCAAAGGGACAGCTCGTTGCGAGTGATACCCCGGAAAACTTAAGTAAACTGATGCTTGGATCAAACACGGTTACATGTACCGTTCACGGAACGAGAAAGCAGCTGGTTCCGGCGCTTAATGCGCTCGATGCAAAAGAGATCCAATATGAAAATACGCCGAATGAGGAGCAGATTAAGGTAAAAATTACCACGGAAAAGGATAAGGATATCCGCGAGGAGCTGTTCTATGCACTGGCAAAGGCCAACTGCCCGATCCTCGAGCTGACTTCCTCCTCGATGTCTCTGGAAGACGTCTTCCTGGAGCTGACCGATGATTCCGGAAAGGCTGCAAGAAAGCTGAAAAAAGCAGAGAAAGAACAGCTGAAACAAAAAGAATGTGAAAAAGAATGTGAACCAGAAGCAGACAAAACGGCTGTCGGGGAAACGTCTGAAGAAAAAAGCACAGATGCAGCGGAATCAGCCGCTGAAACAAAACAGGAGGAGGGAGACGCACAATGACGGCGATTTATAAAAAAGAGTTAAAAAGCTATCTGACAAGCATGATCGGATATCTGTTTATGGCGTTTACTCTGGCGCTGTTCGGCCTGTATTTTACGGCCATCAATCTGCAGCAGGGTTACCCGGAGATCGGATACGCGCTGCAGAATTCCGCATTTATTCTGCTGATCGCAGTACCGGTTCTGACAATGCGTGTCCTGTCGGAGGAGCAGAAAAATAAGACGGATCAGCTGCTCCTTACCGCACCGGTAAAAATTTCCGATATTATCCTTGGAAAATATCTGGCACTTCTCACCATTTATGTGATTCCAGTGCTGATTATGTGCCTGTATCCGCTGCTTCTTGGAACCCACGGAACAGTTTCCTACGCTGTATCCTACACTTCGATCCTTGGCTATTTCCTGCTGGGAGCAGCCTATATTTCGGTCGGTGTGTTCGTTTCCTCCATCACCGAGAGCCAGGTCATCGCAGCCGTTGTCGGCTTTGTGATCCTGTTCCTGTGCTACGTGGAGAGTGGTATCGCAAACTTCTTCCCGGAAGGAGCCGGAAGCTCTTTCTTTGCGTTCTTTATCATCATTGCACTGGTATGCCTCTGGATCGGCAGTATGATTAAAAACCCGATCATTACCGGTGTGATTGCCGTGATCGGCGAAGGCGCGCTGACGGCAGTTTACTTTACAAAATCCACCCTTCTCGAGGCAAAATCCAGGATCTGCTCGGTGTATTCAACATGGCAGGCCATATGGATAACTTTGTGAACGGTATTCTGGACATTGGCGGTGTTGTTTACTACCTGTCCGTCATTGCAATCTGCACTTTCCTTGCAATGCAGTCCCTGCAGAAGAAACGCTGGAATTAGGAGGTGGAGACGATGAGCAGCGAAAAAGAAAGGAAAAGAAAACAGCATAAAAATGAATTTTTAATATTAAAAGAAAAGCTGAAAAAGACGTTCTCCAAAGAACATCTGAAGGAAGTGTTTACCGGCGAGGAGCAGAAAAAGCATCTGAAACAGGCTCTTATTCTTCGATTATGACGGTGATTGTTCTGGCCGTGATTGTAGTTATTAACCTGATTGTGGCACAGATTCCGACCAGTAAAACGCAGATTGACCTGAGTACCCAGAAAATGTACTCCATTACAGATGAGACGAAAACGGCATTAAAGGACCTCGATCAAGACGTCACCCTGTACTATATCGTACAGAAAGGCAGCGAAAACGATACGATCGAGAAGCTGCTGGAGCACTACGATGAGCTTTCTGACCATATCAAAGTAGAGACAAAAGACCCGGATCTGTATCCGAAATTTACGAGTCAGTATACCGATCAGACGGTAGCTGCAAACAGTGTAATTGTCGTATGCGGCGATAAGAGCAAGGTGGTCAGCAACAGTGATATGTGGGAGACTTCCACAAACTATCAGACCTATCAGACACAGACGACCGGCTTTGACGGCGAGGGTCAGATTACCAGCGCCATCACGTATGTGACGAGTGAAAACAACCCGAAGGTTTACTGGGTAACCGGCCACGGCGAGGCTTCCGAGAGTGATCTCTCTACAAACTTTAGTGATGCCATTAACAAAAACAATGTGGAAATCAGTGATCTTGCCCTGATGACAGACGATATCCCGGAGGATGCCGAGGAGCTTGTGATCATGTCCCCGACCACCGATTTCTCCGAGGATGAGGCAAATAAAGTCATTACCTACCTGGAAAACGGCGGAAAACTTCTGATGTTCACCAGCTATACCGGAACGGATATGCCGAATCTGGATTCCATACTGGAGAACTACGGCGTGAAACGCTCCAGCGGAATTGTTGTGGAGACCGATTCCCAGCATTATTATCCGCAGATGCCGTATTATCTGCTGCCGAACATTCAGAGTGATGACATTACAACCGAAGTAAAGAGTAATTACATTCTGATGCCGGTTGCACAGGCAATTCAGAAGCTCGATTCTTATCGTGATACCATTACGATCAAGAGCCTTCTGACGACCACCGAGGACGCTTATATTGAAAATGACCCGGAGAACAGCACCTGGTCGAAGAGTGCGGACAGTGAGACGGGCGCATTTGACCTTGGCGTTTCCATTACAGAAACTGTAGATGATAAAGAGACACAGATCATTTATTTCTCGAGTGCATCGATGCTGAGCAGCCAGATTGACCAGGCAATCAGCGGTGCGAACTCGAAGCTGGCAGCGACTGCACTGACCTCCATGTGTGATGTGGAGCAGACCGTTGTTATTCCAAGCAAGAGCACAAGCTATACAAACCTGGTATTTACACAGGGAGCAGTTAACACCTGGTCTATTATTACCATTGCGGGAATTCCGCTGGTACTTGTTGTGATTGGCGTGATGATCTGGATGAAGAGGAGAAAACAGTGATGAAGAAAAAGGAAAGATGGCGGCCTGCCTGATCCTTTTGGTACTGCTTCTTGCCGTACTGGCGGTGCTGACGAAGAAAAACAGCACCGCCGATGCGGACAGCGGCAGTTCGGATTCTGGTGCAGACGCCGAAAAAGTGGTTGATTTTTCAAAAGATGATGTAACAGCGCTTTCGTTCCAGATCGATGGAGAGACGGTGTCCTTTACGAAAACAGCAGGAGACGATGATACCGATATCTGGACCTACGACCAGGAGGATGGATTCCCATTGGATGAGGGCAAGATAACGAGCGTTTTAAGCTCTCTTAGCAGCATGACAGCAGAAAGAGTCATTGAAGGCGATGAAATCGATTCTATGGCCGATTTCGGGCTCGAGACGCCGTCTCAGGAGGTTGTAGTGACTGCGGGAGACGAGAAAACGACGATTCATGTCGGAGATAAGAACAGCTCGAGCAGATACTATATTTATCTGAACGATGATACGAGTAAGGTTTATCTGGTAAGCACATCACTTGGAACGATGTTCCCGTCCGATATGATGGAGTGGGCGACAACGGAATCCATGCCATCTGTGACGGCGGAAAACATTACGAAGCTGCAGGTGGAGGGTGAGAACGGATATACGCTGACAAAAGAAGTAAGCGCTGCTGATTCGGCACTCCAGACGGATGAATGGCAGGTTGTGGACGCAGATGGAGCGGCACATGGCGGTGATGCGGATTCGATCGGCACCATGACAAGTGCGGTGGCATCTCTTAGCTTTGGAGATCTTGTTACGTACAACGCATCGGATCTTTCCCAGTACGGACTGGATCAGCCAAAGACGACGATCCGCGTGCATTACACAGAAGAGCAGGGAGGTGAGGC